>OLRE01001588.1_pt1 | contig 21463 bp, 22 predicted proteins | sample 1672461 | NCBI WGS metagenome assembly OLRE01 (sample SAMEA3136688, study PRJEB25190) | human gut metagenome | biome: human gut; feature: human-associated habitat; material: faeces | place: Austria | collected 2013
GCCTTGCGGAACATGCCGGTCTTGGTGGCGGCAGCCAGGTCAGCGTCCAGCACCACCAGGTCGTCGTGGCCCTCAGCGGCCAGCTCTTTCAGGGTGTTGCCGTAGCTGTCACGGGTAGCGATCTTCTTCACTTCTGCCATCTTACTTGTCCTCCTCTTCCAGCGCGGCGTAAGCTGCATTCAGCTCCTGCATGGCCTGTGCGTATTCCTCATCGTTGGGGCCCTTGCCGTGCCAGTCAACGGAGTTCTCCATAAAGGAAACGCCCTTGCCCTTGAGGGTATCCAGAATGATGCAGGTGGGCTTTTCGTTCTCAGCGCGGAAAGAGGCGATGGCGCTCTCAATGGCATCAAAATCGTGGCCGTTGATGGTCAGCACGTTGAAGTTGAAGGCCTTCAGCTTCTCCTCCAGCGGGGCGCTGTTCATCACGGTCTCGGTGGTACCGTCGATCTGCAGATGGTTGCGGTCCAGCATGACGCAGAGGTTGGACAGGCCGTAGTGAGAAGCAAACATAAAGGCTTCCCAGCACTCGCCCTCTTCCACCTCGCCGTCACCCAGGATGGTGTAAACATTGATGGGCTTACCGGCGTGCTTGGCCCCCAGTGCCATGCCGCAGGCGGCGCTCACGCCCTGACCCAGACTGCCGGTGGACATATCCACGCCCGGCACACTGTTCATGTTGGGGTGGCCCTGCAGGTAGCTGCCGATCTTGCGCAGGGTCTTGAGGTCCTCCACCGGGAAGAACCCGCGCTCAGCCAGCGCGGCGTACAGCGCCGGGGCCGCATGGCCCTTGGAGAGCACCAGACGGTCGCGGTCAGGGTTCTTGGGATCCTTCGGATCCACCTTCATCTCTACGAAATAGAGGTACGCCAGCACCTCGGCGATATCCAGGCTACCGCCCGGATGGCCGCACTTGGCGCTGTGAGTGCCCTCGATCACGCCCATGCGGATGTGGCAGGCGTGTTTTGCCAGGGTAAGCTTTTCTGCATTTGTCATCTTTGGTCCTCCCGTATGAACCTCAGCGTTTGCATCGGATATGGTACGCACCCGGGCCGTACGCCCTGATGCGCTATTTCTCAAGTCTATATTATCTATTCTATGCAAAAACGTCAAGGTTCTTTCGTCAAAATGTACATCCCTTGGCAAAATCGCTTGTAAATGTTCCCGTTTTTGTTGAAAATGCAGGTCCATTTTGCCCCCGCAAAACATTTTTGCAGCTTTTGACCGGCTTGCAATATCATCTTTTGCCGCTGTATGATATAATAAGATGAATTTGTTTGCTTTTTTTATCATTTTGGGAGGTTCCTATGTCTTTTTCCTCACCCACATCCCGGGCACAGCGCAGCCGCAGGTTTTTGCCCTGGCTGCTGTACCTGTATGCCCTTGTGCTGTTCGCCATGCACTTTGTCCGCATTTTTGACAACTCCTTCTGGGGAGATGAAGGGTTCAGCATCGGCCTTGCCCAAATGAATGTTTTTGAAATGCTCCAAGTCACAGCGGCAGATAACCATCCGCCGCTGTACTATCTTTTCACACAGCTCCTATATCATCTTCTGGGCAATCACGGATATGTCTATCATCTGTCGGCTCTGATTCCCTATGGACTCATTCTGATTCTTGCCTGTACAGTGATTTTCAGACAGTTCGGATTGATTCCCGCAGTTGTTGTTTCCACTTTTGCCTCTTTGACTGATACCGCTATCATGTTCAATGTCGAGGCCCGAATGTATTCACTCGGCGCTTTCTTTGTGTTAACGGCCTATCTGGCACTCCATAACATTCTTCATTCCGGTAAAACCTCCGATTGGGTCATTTTCAGCGTCGCCTCTCTTTGTGCCGCTTATACGCACTACTATGCCCTGATTTCCGTTGCGTTTTTCTATCTGGCTCTGCTTTCTCTGCTTCCGCAGGATAAGAGCAGCTTTAAAAAAATCCTTATCACTTATTGTGCCGCAGTGGTCGTCTACCTTCCCTGGCTTCTGGTATTGCTTCCCACTTTCAAACGCGCTGCGGCAGACTGGTGGTCCACCTTCATTCCTTCTCCGATCAATTGTATCGGATTCTTCTTCAATCCTTCTTGGACAGTCCTCATTTTCGGTCTTGCATTCCTTCTTTATTTCACAGCACAGGCCAAGTCGTCCTCTAAATGGCTCTTCGCCCCTGATACGATCTGGCTTTTGACCGGCTTGCTTTCTGCCGCCGGCACCTCCGTAGTCGGGCTGATCGTTTCACATGCCTTTCGCCCGCTTTTTCTCGTTCGATACCTTTATCCGCTCACCGCAGTCGTTTACCTGGTTTTTGGCTTTCTTCTGTCTAAAGTCCGTTGGAGAACCATTCTGTCCAGTATTCTAATTTTGGGAACGCTGGTGTGCCGTCTACCGGATTTCTACCAAACCTATCAGCGGGAAAAGCGCATCGACCTTGCGACCACCCAGTGTCTGGAAGTTATTACCCCCTCTCAGGATGCAGTTCTTTATACAACGAACTACTTCCTAGACTGGACACTCTTTGATTATTACTTTTCGGGACGTGTCCATGCTCAAATCGAATCCTCCAATACCTCTCAGTGCTTCACTTCTTCCGATCCTGAGATCTGGCTCTTTATGGAACATGCGCTTTCTGATGCCGAATTGAATGCAGCCTCCGACAATGGTTATTCTCACGCCAATGTCTGTAACAGTACATTTGCAGAAGGCCCCGGTGAAGATTCCTTTTATTACATCTACAAATTTCAAAAATCGGCAAACACCGCCCCGTAACCATCCTCATCCGCTGAGCTTGACAAGGCGGCTTTGCATCTGCTATACTTTTTGCACAATTCCCGGCTGAAGCCGGGGCTTTGCGGGCCGAAGCCCGTGTTTCTCCCCGCAAACATTATTTTGAAACAGACACCATGAAGGGGTCTGCCGCTGGCGCGCGTGCCGGCGGCAGGCCCTTTTTGTCTGCGCATTTTCAGGAGGAATCATTGATGAATACCAAGACCCGTTCCGCGACCCGTGATCTGGTGCTGGCCGCACTGTTTCTGGCACTGGCCTTTGTGCTGCCCATGATCACCGGCCATGTGCCTCAGATCGGCAACATGCTCTGCCCCATGCACTTCCCGGTGCTGCTGGCAGGCTTTGTGCTGGGCGGCCCCTGGGGCCTGGCACTGGGCTTTGCCGCCCCGCTGCTCCGCTCGGTGCTGTTCGGGATGCCCCCGATGTACCCCATTGCCATCGCCATGGCCTTTGAGTTGGCCACATACGGCGCTGTGGCCGGTTTCATGTACCGCAAGGTGCAGCACACCCTGCCCATGATCTACGCCACCCTTGTTACCTCAATGGTGGCAGGCCGCCTTGTCTGGGGTGCGGCGCGCTTTGTGCTGGCCGGTCTGTCCGGCTCCAGCTTCCCGTTCAGCGCGTTCCTGTCCGGTGCGGTGCTCACTGCCGTGCCCGGCATCGTGGCGCAGCTCATCCTCATTCCGCTGATCGTGGCTGCACTGCAGAAAGCAAAGCTGACAGATTAAAATCCCTGCGCTGACCGAACCCACACAGCAAAAAAGCCCGGAACCGTACCTGCTATGGCGGCAGGTGGTTCCGGGCTTTTCAGTTCATATTACAGTGTGGCAGCAGCTGTAACAAAAAAGAAGGAGAATCTTCAACCGGCAAATTGGAGAAGATCAGCCGGCAAAGCTTGCATTGACAGCGCGGCGGTTGCTCTGGTTGACGAAGTTCTTCTTTGCGCTCTCGAGCAGGCTTGCAAAAGCCAGGCCAATGCCGCAGTTATCGGACACGCCCTCGGTGACAGTCAGGTAAGCGTCCATCATAGTGTTGTCCAGGATAGCAGTGTTCTTGTTCATCATAATAAATATCCTCCGTATATCGGTAAATGTCATTGTGTTTTTTGGCAGGGCCTCTATCTCCCTGCATCCTCAGAGCGGAACCGTTCAGAACCCTTCGTTCTTTTGTTCCCCTCTCTGAGGATGGCCATATTATGCCACTCAATTATGAAATCGTTTTATAAATTCTATGAATAAACTATGAATTTAGTGATACATTTTTAACGTTCTTTCGTTCTTTGCGCAACTAGCACAAAACGTTTTTTATGAAAAATAAAGTTCTTGTATACATGGACGATTGAAACCTTGTTTGGAAAGTTTTTTCAGATTTTCTCTCTGTTTTGCCCAGAATTTCTTCTGTAAAAGGGGATACTCTCATGCAAAATCCGTCAGAATCCGTCAATTTCAAACAGGACGAGGGCTTTCCTGTGCAAAATGCCCAGAAAAAAGTTCCAAACAAAAAGGCCGCCGTGCCAGCAGCACAGCAGCCTTTGAAAAGCCATTTCAGTTTTGTCAGTTTTGCATCACTTGCACAGGAACGCCGGCAGGGGCTTGCCTTCCTTGCGCCACTGGTGATATTCCGCAGTGGCGGCAAATTCCACGTCACCGGCGGAGTTCAGGGCAGTTTCCACGGAATCCTGCACCACGCCGATGATGAAGCCGACACCGACCACCTGCATGGCGATATCATTGGAGATGCCAAACAGGGAGCAGGCCATGGGGATCAGCAGCAGGGAGCCGCCAGCCACGCCGGAAGCGCCGCAGGCACCCAGAGCGCTCATCACCGAAAGAAGGATGGCGGCGGGCAGGGACACCTGAATGCCCAGCGTATTGGCCGCAGCCAGCGTCATAATCGTAATGGTGATGGCGGCACCATCCATATTGATGGTAGCGCCCAGCGGGATGGAGACGGAATACATATCCTTATCCAGCCCCAGCTTTTCGCACAGATCCATATTCACCGGGATGTTGGCGGCAGAGCTGCGGGTGAAGAAGGCGGTCAGGCCGGATTCACGCAGGCAGCGGAACACCAGCGGATACGGGTTGCAGTGCAGATACACAAAGATGATAAAGGGCGAGACGACCAGTGCCATAAAGAGCATGGTGCCCACCAGCAGGAGCAGCAGTCTGCCGTACTGGGTAAAGATGGACAGGCCGTTGCTGGACACGTTGGTGTACACAAGGCCCATGATGCCGAAGGGTGCCAGATTGATGATCCAGCGGACGATCTGGGAGACTGCATCCGCTGTGTTCGCCAGGAACAGCTTGGTGCTGTCCGCGCCGTACTTCTTCATGGCCAGACCGAACAGGCAGGCCCAGAACAGGATGCCGATGTAATTGCCGTTCAGCAGGGCACTGACGGGGTTTGCCACAAAGTTGGTGAGCAGGGTGTTCATCACCTCGCCCAGACCCTGGGGCACCACCTCGGATTCTGCCGCCTCAGCCAGAACGACGGTCTGAGGGAACATAAAGCTGGTCGCCGCCGCAATGGCGGCGGCCAGGAAGGTGGTGAGCATGTACAGCCAGATGACCGTGCCAAAGCGCCGGTCCAGCTTGGACGTGCCCTGCGCCAGCGCACTGGCCACGATAATGAACACCAGCACCGGGGCAATGCCCTTCAGGGCACCCACGAACAGGCTGCCGAACTCTTCCACCCAGCCCGCACCGGGCACCGCCAGTGCCAGCACCGCACCGACCACAAGGCCGATGACGATGCGCAGGATCAGGCTGGTGGCGTTGTACCTTGCCGCAACCGCTTTCAACGTTTTCATAACTTTTCTACTCCCCTATCCAGATTGTGCGCCTATTGCGCACAGTTTTCCCATTCCTCTACACGGAACAAGTACGATTATACGCCTTGCAGACCGAAAAGTCAAAGATTTTACCCGCTTTTTTTGTTTTTCATTTTAACATATACAGACACGAGCTTTTTTCACTGTCCGTATATGAAATACAGATTCACAAAAAGAGACCGCACCCCGTGTGTTTCGGGATGCGGTCTGTTCCTGTTTTAGTCGAGATAGGACACCTTGCCGGGCACAAAACCCTGAATGCCCATGCCGGGCGCGTCGGAAACGGTGATGTTCTTTTCGTCGAACACGGCACCGCCGAGGATGTGATCCTCGCTGCAGAGCACCGGGCCGTCGAGGTCGATCTTGGTGATGATCTTCTTGGCGCAGGCCAGCTCCACAGCGGCGTTGACCGAGATCTTTGCTTCCAGCATACAGCCGATCATGCACTCCACGCCGTACACCTCAGCGGCGGCGGCAATGCGCAGGGCATTGGTGATGCCGCCGCACTTCATCAGCTTGATGTTCACCAGGTCGGCCGCGCCGGTCTGCATGATCCGCAGGGCATCTGCCGGGCTGAACACGCTCTCGTCGGCCAGCACGGGCACATCGGCATGGCGGGTGACATACTGCATCCCTTCAAGGTCTGCGGCGGGCACGGGCTGCTCCACGAACTCAATGTCCAGCCCCTTCTCCTGCATCTGGTTCAGGATGCGGACCGCCTGCTTGGCATTCCAGGCCTGATTGGCATCGATGCGGAGCTTGATGTCCCGGCCCACGGCCTGCCGCACCGCGGCAAGGCGGGCCACATCCAGTTCAGGGTCGATACCAACCTTGACCTTCAGGCAGTCGTAGCCGCGCTGGACGGCGGTGCGGGCATCCCAGGCCATCTCCTCGGGCGGGTTGACACTGATGGTGATATCGGTCACGATGTTTTTGCGGGCACCGCCCAGCATCCGGTAAACAGGGGCGCTGTACTTCTGGCCCAGCAGATCCCACAGGGCCATGTCCACAGCGGCCTTGGCGCTGGTGTTGTGGACAAGCGCCTTCTGCACGGCGGCGGTCAGATCCTCAAATTCATCGAGGTCGCGGCCCAGCAGGGCAGGGGCGATATGATCCTGAATGGCACCGAGGATGGCCCCGGTGGTGTCGCCGGTGATGACACCGGTCGGGGGTGCTTCGCCGTAGCCCACCGCACCGGTATCGGTGTGGAGCTCCACGATAACATCCTCAACGCTGTTCACAGTGCGCAGTGCCGTTTTGAACGGCACCCGCAGCGGGGTGGAAATGCGGCCCAGCCGCACCTGTGTGATCTTCATAGTCCCGTCCTCCTTCTTATTCCAGCGGCAGGTTTGCCAGCTTCACAATGGCGTTTGCAATGATCTGGGCGTTCTGCACCAGACGTTCCAGATCGATGCATTCATCGGGCTGATGCTCCGTGACCGGGTCACCCGCGAACAGGGGGCCAAAAGCCACCACATTGGGCAGCATCTTGGCGTAGGTGCCGCCGCCGATACACTTGGGCGGGGCATTGTCGCCGGTGGCATCCCGGTAAACCTCCAGCAGGGCGCTGACCAGCGGGGTCTCGGCAGGGTAGTAGAGCTTTTCCTTGTGCACCTGCCCATCCAGCGCCCAGCCTGCGGCCTCAAAGGCGGCCTGCACAGCGGGCTGGCAGTCTGCCCGTTCCATGGTTACAGGATAGCGGTAGTTCAGCTTGACCCACAGATGCTGCGCGTCGCCCTCGATCAGCCCCCAGTTGCAGCTCATGGGGCCGGAGAGCGCATCCTCCAGCCGGTGGCCCAGCAGGCGCTCGCCGTAGGGGTCGGTGCCCAGCTTCTCAGCCAGAAAGTGCACGGCCTGCTTGGCATCCCCCTCCAGCGGCAGCCGGTCAAGGTAACACACCAGCCGCCCGATGGCGTTTTCGCCCTGCTCCGGGTGGCTGCCATGGGCCGAAACGCCCACCGCTTCCACCTGATAGCCGCCGGGGATGGCTGTCACGGTGATGTGCTCCGCATCCGGCAGGGCGGCCCCCGCCGGGGCGGTCAGCACAGCGCAGGCGTAGTCCGGCACCACATTGCCGGCCACGCCGCCCTGCACCCTGTTCAGCTGCCAGGCCCCGGTCTGGTGCAGCTGCACGGCATAGCTCTCGTTCAGGATGCCCTTTTCGCCGTTGATGAGCGGATACTCGCCGTCCGGGGTGAAGCCCAGCACCGGGATCTCCCCGCCGTGGGCCTTGTAGTACAGCACGTCCCGGTCGTTGGTCTCCTCGTTCAGGCCGAACAGCAGTCGGACACGGCGGTTGAGCGGAATGCCCAGATCCCGGATGGCCTTCAGCGCGAACAGGCTGGCCACCACCGGGCCTTTGTCATCAACGGAACCCCGGCCATACAGCCTGCCGCCCTCGATCTCGGCGGCATAGGGCAGGTGATGCCAACCCTCGCCCTCGGGCACCACGTCCAGATGCCCCAGCACCGCCACCATCTCGTCCCCGGTGCCGATCTCGCACCAGCCGATGTACCGATCCATGTCGGTGGTCTCAAAGCCCAGCTCATGGCAGAGGGTCAGCGCCTCGGCAAAGCAGGCATCCACCTCCTCGCCAAAGGGCTTGCCCGGCAGCGGGTCAGCCTCCACACTGCGCCTGTGCACCAGCCGCTGGAGCGCCGCCACCATCTGGGGCCGCAGCGCCGCCACGGCCTCGTTCAGTTTTTTGTCCATACGTTCCACCCCTTTTGTGATTCATTTCACAGCTTGTATTATAGAACGATTGCCCCCGCTCCACAAGCCCCAAGTTCGGCAAAAAAGGTCTTGACACCGCGCAGCGTGTACGCTATTATGTACATAAGAGGTGATGCACGATGACGACCACTAATATCACGAACTTTCGCAAGAATGCTTTCCAGTATGTAGAGCAGACCGTAAAGTACAATGAACCGCTGAACATCTGCACCAAAGACGGCAACGCTGTTCTGCTTTCGGAAGAAGATTACAGCGGCATTATGGAAACGCTTTATCTCGTCTCCGTGCCGGGAATGCGGGAAAAGCTCATGGCGGCCAAGGCCGAACCGCTGGAAGATTGTGTTGACGAATCGGCTGTGGAGTGGTAAATGTACAAGATTGTTTATGCGAAAACCGCGCTCAAGGACATTCCAAAGCTGAAATCCGCCCATCTTGACGAAAAAGCGAAGGCGCTGATCGCCATTATAAAAGAAAATCCGTTCCAGAACCCGCCACCCTATGAAAAGCTGGTGGGCGATTTGAACGGCTCGTACAGCAGGCGCATCAACGTACAGCACCGCCTTGTGTATGATGTTTTTGAAGAAGAGCAAACCATCAAGATTTTAAGCCTTTGGACACATTACGAAAGATGACCCGAAAACGGACTGTTTTGCAGTTCGTTTTTTTTTTCAAATTTTTTTGAAAAAGGGTGAAAGGATTTCGCGCGGCGTGTATTTAAGGAAGTAAGAGCATCCATTTTTGCCGGAGCTCCACTTCCGGCCCAAAGAAAGTGAGGGACCCCCTATGAAGAAACGACTTATCAGCCTTCTGGTGGCGCTGTGCATGGCGGTAACGCTCCTGCCTGTGTCGGCAATCACAGCGTGGGCGGAGGGAGGCGACCAATTAAGAATTGTAGATGGCTATCCTGTCGGTTCCGGTGACAACCATGATCGAGATTGTTCTGGTGAGGGCTGGAGCTATGACGGTTCTACACAAACGCTTGACCTGCATCCTGCCAGCTCGACAGAATATGATTTTTTTTCAATTATTTCCGGCTATGGAAATGTCACCAAATGTAAACTCACGATTGGAGGAAATGCAACCATTGTTAGGGGAAATTTCGACAACGCTGTGATAAATAACGGAAAAATCAGTGGCGGTTATTTTTTTCTTCTTCCTCTTCCCTCATAAATCATGGTTCTATCACTGGTGGAAAATTTCTCCATGCCATATCCAATGAATCCAGTGGCACGATTGAAAATGGCACGTTTATATCCGTTACCAACAACGGCAACATAAAGGGCGGCATTTTTCGTAAAAAGCCAGAGGGTGGCCATGTTGCTAAAGGTTATACCTTGAATGTGAACCTCCAGAACACTGGTATCTATAAGATTAGCCGCGCAACAATCAATGGTCTCAACGGTGGCTGTTATATTATTCCCAATTCCGACCATGATACCAGTGTCACCATCGAATATACTTTTTCCCCTATCAGTCAACCAATATTATTTCCTATTGATGTTACATTCGGAGACACAAACGGCACACCTTGTTTGTTAAAAGATTGGGCACCAAGTGCAAGCTATTCTACTGACCATGCACCCTCTGATAGTTTTTTTGTCACTTTCACCGCACCATCCACTGGTACAGACACCGTTACCCTGAGCATGCTGACCCGGCTGGTAATTGACGAAAACGGCTACCCCGTTGGCCCTATGGGCAGCAACAAAAAATACAGCGGCAACGGCTGGAATTTTGATGCGAGCAATAACACGCTGACGCTGGAAAGCGGAGATTATGATTTTTCCGGTGGGAGAAACGCACTGCACCCCCTGAACCCGGATGTCCAGTTGGTGGTTGAACCCGGTGCCAAGCTGACCGGCGGCGCAGCTGGAGATGGGTCTGGTGTCACTTGGCAGCTGACCGAAAACACGGATGATTCAAGCACCTATACATTGAAGATTAGCGGCAGTGGTGCAATGGAAGATTATCAAACTAGTAGTTCCCGGCCATGGAACAATTTCCGTGATCAAATCACCTCTGTCGTCATTTCTCCCGGCATAACTTCGATTGGAAATTGCGCTTTCACCCTGTTTAGCAAGCTAATTCATGTTGATATTGCAGATAGTGTAATATCTATTGGAGATCGGGCTTTTTCTTATTGCTCCAGCCTTACTGACATTAAAATTCCGCAAAGAGTCACACATATCGGAGGCTTGGCTTTTTCTGATTGCACAAGTTTAAGCAGCATCACACTTTCAAATAATATAACTTCCATTGGTAACGCCGCTTTTAAAAATTGCACCAAACTCACCAGTATCACGATTCCCAGCAGCGTAACTTCAATTGGCTCGAATGTTTTCACTGGTTGTACTAGCCTGAATGACATCCGCTACTCTGGCACAAGTGAAAGCGTTATTTCTGCTCTTTCTGGCTATGTTCTCACTCTCGTCACCTTTAATTACGGCGACAAAGTGCCTGAAGCAGAGCGGATGATAACAGTATCCGTCAAAACGGGCGAGACATTGACAGCTCCTACTACGATTCCCACCGTTTCCGGCTACGAGTTCAAGGGCTGGCGCACCAAAGATGGCAAGCCTTATGATTTCACTGTTGCTCCTACCGGCAAGTTCACCCTTTACGCCAACTGGGAAAAGATTCCCGACCCGAAGCCCGAACCCAAACCCGAGCCCGAACCCGAAGCCCCCACCTACACCCTGACGGTGAAAGGCGGCACGTTCACCTACAACGGCGGCGAAGCCATGACCAGCGCCAGCGTGCCGGTGGATGCCGAGGTCAAGGTGACGCTGAACCAGAGCGCCGTGCCCGAGGGCATGGTGTTCGACCTGTGGTCCATGGATGAAGCCAGCCTGCTGGGCAACCCGGCGGTCGCCTACAACGAGGAGAGCTTTACCATCCCGGCGGGCAGCGTGGCCAAGGGCAGCACCGTGACCGTGGAAGCCCAGTACCGGGATGCCACCATCGAGAGCGAGCCCAGCATTCTGGGCACTGCCGCCATCATCGGCGTGGCCGGTGCAGGCACGGCGGTCATCGTGTGGCAGGGCTACCGCATCGGCATGGAGCTGTACGAGAAGTATTTCCAGCCCACGCCGGAAGAAACTGCGGCAGAGCAGCCCGCCCCGGAAGCTCCGGCAGCTGCTGCCGCTTCCTGAACGCAGGCGCACCCGCTCCCTTCCGCGCCTGACAGAACTGCATAAAAACAGCGCCGCTCCATCATTTGTGGGGCGGCGCATTTTTGCGGTTCAATCCCGGCGCAAAGGCAGGGTAAGGGACATTTTCTGGTAGGCAATGCGGGGTGTGCCATCCTCCACATGGATGATGCCGCACTTGGTAAAGCCGTTTTCTTCCAGCAGGTGCTGCATGATCTTGTTGTCGGCGTGGGTGTCGGCCCGCAAGCTCTCGCAGTGCTCCAGACACCAGGTGATCACAGCGGCGGCAACGCCGGGATGCCTGCCCGCCGAAGCCAGCCGGTGGATGGTGCCGTAGGGCAGGGTATCGTTCAGCCACTTGCCATCCTCGATCCGGGCATAGGTGGGGTCCGGGCCAAGGATAAAGGCAAACACGCCCTCCAGCTCGCCGTTGACAAGGTAGAGGAACAGCCGGTTGGAATCAATGTCCTCTTCCAGCAGTTCCTGCGGCGGGAAACGATCTCCCCACTGGGTGGGGTTGCCGGAATCCGCCATCGCCTGCCGGGCGCGGGCATAAATTTTCAGGATCGCATCCAGATCTGCACGTCTTGCTCCACGAAACATCGTCATCCAACCTCTCTTCCGGCAGGCCGCTGCCCGCCCTGATCGTTCTGCCTTAATATAACACAAAACGGCCCTCTCCGTCAAAGCCTGCTGCAAAGGCGGAGAGGGTCGTTCACTGATGCACTTATGTGCGCTGGCTGCGTGCCCGGCGGTACTCCCGGGGGCTCTGGCCATACCGCTCATGGAACAGGCGGTAGAAGTAGCTGGTGTTCTCGTAGCCCACCTGGGTGATGATCTGCTGGATGTTCAGGTCGCTGCGGCGCAGCAGGCGGGCGGCGGTCTCCATCCGGTGCTTCTGCAGCAGCTCCTTATAGGTCTTTCCGGTCTGGGCCCGGACGCACTCGCTGACATACGCCAGCGAAACGCCGTAGCTGCGGGCCACATTGGAAAGGCTTGCTTCGCGGTAATTCTGGGTGATCTCCTGTAATGCCGCCTGGACCAGCGCTTCGCGGCTGACCGCCTCGCCGCGCGTTTCCAGCGGGAAATTCTTGGTCTGTACCATAGCGTAAAACCCTCCGTTGCGGCAGCGGCGGGCGGGGACAGGGGGATGCCGGACACCCGCCGCAGCCAGTTCATCAGGCTTTCTGGGGAAGCCTTTCTGCCTATAATACGGGCGGGTCACAGAAATAATTGCAAATAGCTCAAATTTTTACAGAAACAAAAGATCAGAACATATTTTCGTTATGATAACGCCCGCTGCGGACGAACTCCACCCACTCGGCCAGGTTCACGGCGTGGTCGCCGATGCGCTCCAGGTACTTGATGACCATGAGCAGATCCAGGGCGGCATCCACCTTGCCGGGGTCGGCGGCGATCTCCTGCGCCAGCGTATGCTTGATGGCGTTGAAATCGTAGTCCACCTCATCGTCGGCGGCAATGACCCTGAGGGCGGCCTGCTCGTCCTCAGAGGTCAGGGCATTCAGAGCATCCAGGATCATCTTGTGCGCCTTCTGGCCCATCCTGATGGCCTGGCTCACAGCAGGGTCGCCCTCCTTGCGGACAGTGACCAGATGGGGGATGATCTCCGCGATATCGGAGGCATGGTCGCCGATGCGCTCCACATCCGTGACCACCTTCATGGCGGTGGAGATGCGGCGCAGGTCGCCTGCCACCGGCTGCTGGCGGAGCAGCAGGGTCATGCAGCGGTGCTCAATGTCCCGCTCCATGTTGTTGATGCGGCCATCGCCCTGCGCCACGGCGGCGGCAGCCTCGGCATCGGCGGTGCAGAGGGCCTCCATTGCAGCTTCCACGGCATCGGCAGCGCTCTGCCCCATCTCGGTCAGGGCCGTTTTCAGGGCGGCAAGGTCATTTTCGTATTGTGTGCGGTTGCTCATTGCGTTTTTCTCCTTAGCCGAACCGGCCCGAAATGTAATCCTCGGTGCGCTTATCCTGCGGGGTGCTGAAGATCTGCGCCGTTGGGCCGGCTTCCACCAGCTCGCCCAGCAGGAAGAAGGCGGTGCGGTCGCTGATACGGGCTGCCTGCTGCATGTTATGGGTCACGATGACCACAGTGTAGTTCTTTTTCAGCTCGCTCATCAGCTCCTCCACCTTCATGGTGGAGCCGGGGTCCAGGGCGCTGGTGGGCTCATCCATCAGCAGGACTTCGGGCTTGACAGCCAGGGCGCGGGCAATGCACAGGCGCTGCTGCTGGCCGCCGGAAAGGCCCAGAGCACTCTTTTTCAGGCGGTCCTTGACCTCGTTCCAGAGGGCGGCACCCTTCAGGGAGCTTTCCACCAGCTCGTCCAGCTCTGCCTTGTTGTGCACACCGTGCAGCCTGGGGCCGTAGGTGATGTTATCGTAGATACTCATGGGGAAGGGATTGGCCTTCTGGAACACCATGCCCACCCGACGGCGCAGCTCGGTGGGCTGCATCTCGCGGGCAAAGATATCCTGCCCTTTCAGGCGGACATCACCCTCGATGCGGATCCCGGGCACAAGGTCGTTCATCCGGTTCAGGGTCTTCAGGAAGGTGGACTTGCCGCAGCCGGAGGGGCCGATAAGGGCCGTGATCTCCCGCTCGCCCATGTCCAGCGAAATATCTTTCAGCGCCTTGAAATCCCCGTACCAGAGGTTCAGATTTTGGGCTGTGATAATGGGTGATACGTTTTCCATAGTTTTCCTCTTGTATTGACTCCCTCAGTCGCGGCTATGCCGCGCCAGCTCCCTCTGAGAGGGAGCCTTTTGCGTTGCGGGCAGGATAAGCCTCCCTCCGTGAGGGAGGTGGCATCGCGCAGCGATGACGGAGGGAGTTATTTACTGCTTCTGTTTCAGTTTGGTTTTGGCCAGCCGGGCTGCCAGATTGATGGCAAGCACCAGCACCAGCAGCACTGCACCAATGGCCCAGGCGGAGTCGAAATCGCCGTCCTCAAAGGCACGGAGGTAGAGCAGCACCGACAGGGTGGCACCGTTGGAGGTGTAGGCCTTGAGCACGCCGTTGGCAATGACCTCGGCGGCACCGGCGGTGAAGAGCAGCGCGGCGCTTTCGCCCACGATGCGGCCCACGGCCAGGATGCAGCCGGTCACAATGCCGTCGATGCTGCAGGGCAGCACGATGGTGCGGATGATGTGCCACTTGCCCGCGCCCAGACCCAGCGCGCCCTCACGGTAGCCCTGGGGCACCGTTTTCAGGGATTCCTGGGTGGTGCGGATGATGGTGGGCAGGTTCATGATCACCAGCGTCAGGCTGCCGGAGAGCAGGCAGGTCTGGAAGCCCAGTGTCTGGGCGAACACCAGCATACCCACCAGACCGTAAATGATACTGGGGATGCCCGCCAGCGTCTCGTTGGTGAACTCGATCACCGAGATGACCTTGCGGTTCCGGGCGTACTCGGTCAGGTAAACGGCCGCGCCCACACCCAGCGGCAGTACGATCAAAAGCGTCAGCAGGATGACATACAGCGTGTTGAGGATCGCAGGCAGGATGCCGTCCGTGCCCTTCAGCACACTGGCGGTGGTGGTCAGGAATTTCCAGCTGATGTGCGGGATGCCGCGCAACAGCACCATGCCCAGAATGCCTGCCACCAGTACAATGACCAGCACAGCTGAGGCCCAGACCAGCGCGTTCATCACGCGGTTCCAGGTGCGGCGGGAGGCAGAAGCACTGTTATTCATCGCGCTTTCCTCCCTTCAGCACCACATTGAGCAGGATATTGATGCCCATGATAAAGACGAACAGCACCAGCGCAATGCTGAACAGCACCTGTTTCTGCAGGCCGCTGGCGTAGCTCATCTCCTTGGCAATGGCGGTGGTCAGGAAGGTGACGCTGCGGAACAGGCTGTCCGGCATGTTGGGGCTGTTGCCAGCCACCATCATCACGGCCATGGCCTCGCCGATGGCGCGGCCGATGCCCAGCACGATACCGGCGGCAATGCCGCTCCTGGCAGCGGGGACGCTGACCTTGAACCAGGTCTCGACATCCGTTGCGCCCAGAGCCAGGCTGCCCTGCTCATACTCCGGCGGCACAGCGTTGAGCGCTGTGACCGACACCGACACGATGCTGGGCAGGATCATCACCGCCAGCACCACAATGGCGCTCAGCAGGCAGGCACCGGAGGCCTTGCCAAAGGTCCTGGCCACGGCGGGCACCAGCACCTGCATGCCCAGCAGGCCGAACACCACGCTGGGGATGCCGCTCAGCAGCTCAATGGCGGTCACGACCACGGTGCGCACCTTCGGGCCTGCGGCCTTGGAGAGGAACACCGCCGTCAGCAGGCCGATGGGCACACCAATCACGGTGGCACCCAGCGTGCCGTAAACGCTGGACAGGATGAAGGGCAGGATGCCGTAGGCCGGGTCGGCAGCGGTGGAAGCCCACCGGGTGCCGAACAGGAACCGGAACAGCCCGATCTTCTGGATGGCAGGCACACCGGAGAGGACCATGTACACCGAGATCAGGAGCACACAGCCCACCGCCAGGATGCCGCAGAGGAAGAAGATGAAGTTCATCACCGCTTCCAGCCACTCAGCAGGGGTTCTGGGAAGAGAAATCTTTTTGTTGTTCATAGCATCATTGCTTTCCGCAATTACTCATTCACAGGAACAGCACCGGCAGTGCGGATCAGGTCAGCAGCATCGGCACTGGTGGCAAAGTCGAAGAAAGCCTGTGCCTGCTCAGACAGGGTGACAGACTTGTTGGTGACGAACACGAAGGGACGCTGCACCTCGTAGCTGCCGTCCTTAACGGTCTCCTCGCTGCACTCCACGCCGCCAACGGTGACCATCTTCACAGTGTCGCCCACAGCGGACAGGGAAGCGTAGCCGATGGCCAGAGGGTTGGCCTCCACAGCGCTGATGACAGCGCCGGTAGCGGTCAGCTCCTGCGCGTACTTGCAGCTGTCCTTGACATCCACGATGCTCTCAAAGCCATCACGGGTGCCGGAGCCAGCCTCACGGCCGATCAGAACGATCTCGCCGTCGTCGCCGCCGACCTCAGACCAGTTGGTGATCTCGCCGGTGAACATCTGCTTGAGCTGGTCAACGGTCAGATCCTCCACCTTGCTTGCATTGTTGACGATGATGGCGATGCCGTCCAGAGCGATGGTGGTGCCCTCCACGTCAGCCTTCTCGTCGTCCTTCAGGGCACGAGAGGACAGGCCGATGTCCAGGGTCTTATCGGTAGCACCGGTGATGCCTGCGCCGGAACCGGTGGGGTCGTAGCTGACAGTGACACCCGGCTCAACCTCGGCAAAGCCTTCGGTCAGGGCAGCGATAACGTTCTTCATGGAGGTGGAACCACCGGTAGCAACGTTGCCGGACAGGGCAGCAGCGGTGGAAGAAGCAGTGGAGCTTGCAGCGGCAGAGGTAGAAGAAGCTGCAGCAGAGGAAGCAGAACCGCCGCAGGCGGTCAGGGCAGCAGCGGCAGCAACTGCACCGCAGACAGTGAGAAACGAACGACGCGTGATCTTTTTCATAATATTTGTCCTCCAAACATCCGGGCTTTCCATTCCCGGCTCTTGTTTTCGTGTTTTTCTTGGGTACGGCACTATTGTATCCCAGTCGGAGAACCGCTTCGACCACAAGCGGGAAAAATCGAGGTAAATTGTTTGGACATGTTTTTACCCCAATGTAAAATTTGGGCGCAAAAAAAGCCCGGGGTGCGGGTGCACCTCGGGCTCTTGGGGGATATTAGACTTTATCGACAGCGGAAACTGTCACTTTGCCGTCACTCGTCAGAGCAAACTCAGCTGTCCTGCCTTGCAGGGTCACATACAGCTTGAAGGGTACGCCCTGCTTAAAAGAACCGTACCCACTGGCCTTTGCACGGAACTGCGGCACATAAGTCTTTGTCAGTTTAGAGGAGATTTCCTCTTTTCCATTGGTCAGTTCCAGCGCGGTCTTATCAATTTTTGCCACAAAGACACCGGCAAAATTGTATTTGATCTCGCTGGCTGCACCATTGTACCGAATCCGCACATTGGGTTTGCAGAGGTAGCCGTTGGCGTTCTCATTGCCCACGACCTCATCACCAGTGATGGTCATGTTGCCGGTCATGGTCACTTCAAACTCACCCAGCCCGATGGTTGCGGACGGGATCTCGCTGCCGCCTCCATCGCAGCCGGTGAGGACACCAGCGGCAGAAGCGGCCAGCACAGCGGCGGCAGATGCTTTCAGAAAATCACGGCGGGAAAAAACATTGCGCATCAGAAATTCCTCCCATTTCAGATCTGGTTTGTTCCTATCACCATAGTACCATATTTACCCAGACTGTCAAGGGACAGAATTCAACCCCTCAGTCTCGCTACGCTCGCCAGCTCCCCTCATAGGGGAGCCCTTGGCATATCGGGAAAGTCTGCACGGATGGACAAAGCACCGTCGTTAAAGCTCGACCTCCACGCCATCGGGGCGGTAGAAGGTGACGTTCCTGCGCCACTGGGGCTCGCCCATGGTGCGGCGGTAGCAGTCTGCCAGCTGCCGCACGGCTTCCTCGGGGCTGCGCACCTTTCCGCCGCAGCAGGGGAGCACCAGCACCCGGAACCAGGCATCAAAGAGATGCTCTGTCCAGCCGGTGTCCTTGGCCCCGCACCGGGCGTAAAAGCCCAGGCGGCGCACAGCCATGGCCTCGTCCTCGGCTTTTTCGGGGCACTCCGCTTCAATGAGGATGGCCTGCGCACCCTTCTCGTGGTCAGGCAGGGCGGCCAGCAGAGCGGCTCCGATGCCGCCGGCCCGATACTGGGGCAGAACGGCAAAGTAGTCCAGCTGGCTCACCTCACAGCCCACGGGCCGCACCATCAACAGATACGCCACCAGCGCGTCGTCCTCATACACGCCCCAGGTGTGGGCGGTACCGGCGGCCTCGCTGTTCAGGATCATGCTCAGGGGCTTCAGCTCTCCGGCAGGAAAATCCCGGCGCATCTCGTTCAGGTAAACGTTCGTCAGCTCTTCGGCGGTCAGCAGCCGCCAGGTCAGGCTCTCGGGGTTCATACGATACGGGTTCCTTTCTGGTAAACAGCCTGAATATTCAGTTCCTTGTCCGCCAGGATCACATTGCCGTAGCGGCCTGCAGCCAGACTGCCGTAATCATTGTCGATGCCAATGCTCTTGGCGGGGTTTTCGCTGGCGGCGCGGACAGCGCTTTCCAGCGGGACGTTCATCTCCAGCACGGCACGCTTCATGCAGTCGTACAGGCAGGTAGCACTGCCCGCAATGGTGCCGGGGTGCTCGGTCAGGGTGGCGCGGGGACCGCTGACCGTGACCGCCTGACCGCCCAGGCTGTACTGGCCGTCGGGCAGGCCGCAGGCCATCATGCTGTCGGCGATCAGGATGACATGGTCATCCCCGAAGGTGTTGAAGGTGAACCGCACCATGGCCGGGTGGATGTGGACATTGTCGGTGATGAGCTCCACCTCCGCGCCCCGTTCCAGCGCCGCAATGATGGGGCCGGGCTCCCGGTGGGTGATGCCGGGCATGGCGTTGTACAGGTGGGTCATGTGGGTCGCGCCTGCGTCAAAGGCGGCGTTGGCAGTGTCGTAGCTGGTGCAGGTGTGGGCAATGGAGATGCGCACCTCGTCATGGCAGGCAGCAATGAACTCCAGCGCACCCGGCTCCTCCGGGGCGATATCCACCAGCTTGATCAGGCCGTTTGCCCGCTTCTGCAGGCGGCGGAACATTGCAACATCCGCCTTGTGGAGATACTCCGGGTTCTGGGCACCCACCTTGTTGGGGCTGATGAAGGGCCCCTCCATGTTGATGCCCACAAGGTCTGCGCCTCTGCCGTTTTGATGGGCGGCGGCAGCATCCATCACGCCGTTCAGGATTTCTTCCGAGAAAGTCATGGTGGCGGGGCAGATGGCCAGCACGCCCTTACCGGCCTCAAAATCGGCCAGGGTCTGGATGGCTTCTTCATTGCCGTCACAGAAATCCTTGCCCATAGCACCGTGGAAGTGGATATCCACCAGGCCCGGCAGAGCGTAAGCGCCCTTGGCATCCACGATCTCTTCGCCTTCCTCCGGCTGTGCAAAGGGCACGATGCGCCCCTCCCGGATGGTCAGGCTCCCCTCCTCAAAGGTGTGGCGGGGGGTATAAATCAGAGCATTTTTGATGATCATTTTATTGCCTCCTAAACCTCTCCGTCTGCGAAGCAGACGGAGAGGTTTTGTCTTACAGCAGGCTCAGTGCTTCCTCATCGGCCACAAGGATGCAGTCGGGGTGCATCTGCAGGATGGAGCCCGGGCACTCGGGGGTCACAGGACCGGAGACGACCGCCTTGACTGCCTTGGCCTTTGCCAGACCGTTGGCCACCACCAGCACCTTGCGGGCCTGCATGATGGTCTTGATGCCCATGGTGTAGGCCTGCTTGGGCACCAGATCCTCGTTGCCGTCAAAGAAGCGCTTGTTGGCCTCGATGGTGGCAGGGGTCAGATTCACGCAGTGGGTCTCCAGCTCAAAGGCCTCGCCCGGCTCGTTGAAGCCGATGTGGCCGTTGGGGCCAAGGCCCAGCAGCTGCAGGTCGATGCCGCCCACGCTGTGGATGATCTCATTGTACTTTTTGCAGGCATCCGCAGCATCGGGGTTGGTGCCGTCGGGCAGGTGGATGGCCTCGGGGCGGATGTTGACCTTGTCAAACAGGTTCTTGTGCATAAAGCTCCAATAGCTTTCGGGATGCTCCTTGGGCAGGCCGCGGTACTCGTCCAGATTGACGGTGGTGACCTCAGAGAAATCCAGGTCGCCCTTGTTGTACCAGTCCACCAGCTGAGCGTATGCGCCAACAGGGGTGCCGCCGGTCGCCAGACCCAGCACGCAGTTAGGCTTCATAATGACCTGTGCGGAGATGATGTTGGCAGCCTTGCGGGACATGTCCTTGTAATCTTTTGCACGAATGATCTTCATAATGGGGAACCTCCTGTTATTTTGCTTTGTTGTTTTCAGTATAGCATATTTTCCGGCCAAAAGGGTAGCCGGTTTGTGAACAAAACAAAATGCCGCCGAAAGCGGGGCGTAAACGCCCGCCCTCAGCGGCATTTTTACAGTTTTGGAATGGATGCGGAAGCAACCAGCCTTCCGCACGGAAACGTGCTCAGAAGGATGCTTACAGCATCTTCTTCAGCTCATCATACACGAACTGCACCTTGGTGCCGATGATGACCTGGCAGGTGGTCTTGTCGGGGCGGATGACACCGGCAGCACCGGCAGCCTTCACAGCCTTCTCATCCACAGCGGTGTAGTCCTTAATGGTGAAGCGCAGGCGGGTAGCGCAGTAGTCCACGCTGGAGACGTTCTCCTTGCCGCCGATGGCCTTCAGCACGCCAGCAGCAACCTCAGTGTAGTTGTTGTTGGCCAGAACGACCTTCTTCTCAGCCTCTTCGGCATCCTCGTCCTCACGGCCGGGGGTCTTCAGGTCGAACTTGGTGATGGCGAAGTAGAACACGAAGTAGAACACCACGAATGCAGCGATGCCCAGAGGAATGATCATCCAGGTCTTAGCAGCTGCAGGCAGAGAAGCGGAGAACACCAGGTCGGTAGCACCTGCAGAGAAGCAGAAGCCAGCACGGAAACCGGAGTAGTAGGTGATGATGGTGAAGATGCCGTACAGAGCGGAGTACACAACGTACAGCGGGAAGCACAGGAACATGAAGCCGAACTCGAAGGGCTCGGTCACGCCGCAGACGAAGGCGCAGATAGCAGCGGACAGAACCAGACCGATGGCAGCCTTCTTGTTCTTGGCGGTACGGACCATGGCCAGTGCAGCACCGGCGATACCGAACATCATGCAGGGGAAGAAGCCGGACATGTACATACCCAGGCTCCAGCCCACGTCAGCAGAGGTCTCGCCTGCCCAGAAGTGGGACAGGTCGCCCAGGCCGATGGTGTCGAACCAGAACACGTTGTTCAGAGCGTGGTGCAGGCCGGTGGGGATCAGCAGACGGTTCAGGAA
>OLRE01001595.1_pt1 | contig 21422 bp, 36 predicted proteins | sample 1672461 | NCBI WGS metagenome assembly OLRE01 (sample SAMEA3136688, study PRJEB25190) | human gut metagenome | biome: human gut; feature: human-associated habitat; material: faeces | place: Austria | collected 2013
TTTCTACGTACAGAATGCCGTACAGTATCAGAAAGAGCAGATATTGAATCAGGTATTGGGGCAGGCCGTCAGCACGACATTTACGGGACTTTCGACAGGGGGAACGATCCTGTTCCCAATTCGTCGCAATGAAGTGCTGGAAAATGCGCAGAAGAAGTCTCAGGCCAGACATTATCAGCTGATGAATGCTGCGAAGAACGGTGATCAGGATGCGATCGAGAATCTGACGATCGAGGATATGGATCTGTATTCGATGGTCTCACGGCGGATTTACAGAGAGGACGTGTTTTCGATCGTAGATACGTTCTTTATGCCATATGGTATGGAGTGTGATCAGTATCAGATTATGGGAAATATCGTTACCTGTCATAAGGTTCGTAATGAACTGACCGATGAGAATATTTATCAGATGAACATCGAGTGTAATGACATGTATTTCGATATCTGTATTAATGAAAAGGATCTGATGGGGGTTCCGGAAGAGGGACGCCGCTTTAAGGGATCTATCTGGTTACAGGGCAGGATTAATTTCAATTAGTATTTTACTTGTGTTTTGGCATAAAATATAGTAGAATAGATTCGTTGCATTGGCAGTCTGCGGACAGCTTTGCAGCGAATCAAACAGTGTCAAAGAGTTTTTACCGGATTTTGGCGACTGCCGCGTCACTGAGCGTCAGCGAAGTAAGCCAAAAATCGTATGTCGGCATAGCTCAGCTGGATAGAGCATTCGCCTCCTAAGCGAAGGGTCGGAGGTTCAAATCCTCTTGTCGACGGTGGGCATCGGAATGATTAGCAGAAATTGCGAAATCATTCCGATTTGTCTTTGTAACGGTGTAAAATCACTCCGTTTTACCCTCGGAATTGCAAACGAAATAGGGATTCGGATAATGAAAATTTCCCAACAAAAAAGTACCTATTTCCAAAACAGGAAAATGAATTCTTCTAAGAAATTATGGCGACGATGCTGTTTTCGCCAGTATGGTTAGCGTTAAGTATTGTTAAAATCAGTACTTTCTTAGCAAAAATTCATCGAATGACAACTCTATATAAGTTATCGAATGACAATGCTCATTCACAGATCTGTAAATGGTCTCGTGAATGGGCATTTTTCTTTGCATTTAAATAGCCAAAAAAGGAGGGAATTCTAATGAATTGCAAAAAGAATGCGAACAGCAATCCGGGCGAAGAAAGTCAACTGTTTCATCCAGAGAGTGAGAAAGTCGTAGAGATCGGACTGGAGCGATTAAGGCCATTTAAAAATCATCCATTCAAAGTCAAAGAAGATGAGGCCATGGCACAGCTCATGGAAAGCATCGAACGGTATGGAATTCTGAATCCGCTGATCGTGATGCCGACGAGAGAAGGAGTATATCAGATCGTTTCCGGTCATCGAAGAAAGTATTGTGCCGAGAAACTTGGATATACCCAGATACCTGTGATCATCCGATACATGAAAGAAGAGGATTCAATTATCTCCATGGTGGATTCCAATCTGCATCGAGATAAGATCCTGTTCAGTGAGAAGGCCTTTGCTTACTACATGAAAAATGAAGCGATGAAACGTAAGACAGGAAAACGAAGAAGAACCCAGGAAGGACAGCTGGAATCTATCAAAGGAACCAAGACAATTCAGCTGATCGGAAAGGAAACAGGGGAAAGTCCAAGACAGGTACTCAGGTATATTCGTCTGACATTACTGATTCCAGAGTTACTGGATATGCTGGATGAGGGAAAGATCTCCTTTAATCCGGCGGTGGAACTCTCCTTTTTGTCTGAAGTTGAGCAGAAATGGGTACTGAACGGTATGGATTACGCGCAGGCAGCTCCTTCCGTATCTCAGGCTAAGCGCATCAAGGCTTTGAGTCAGGAAAAGAAGCTGACCCAGCAAAAAATCAACGAGATTCTGAGTGAAATCAAGAAGTCAGATATGAGCAGAGTTATTTTCAAGAATTCTCAGATGTATAAGTACTTTCCGCGGTATTACAGTGCCGAGCAAATGAAGGAAGAGATTATCGCACTTTTAGAGAAAGATTACAAACGCAAAAAACGCCAGAGAAAAAAGGAGGAAAAGAAAGCCGGTCAAGGGTCTTCAGCAGCTGATCAAAACCATCTCCATGGTAAAGAGACGATTGAACAGACGACTGATTATTGAAGGAATCCTTCTTACCATGGTAGATTACAGAACCAATTATGCGAAGGATGTTTCTGCAAAAGTCAAAGAAACCTATGGAACCAATATTCCAATCTTTGAAAGTGTGATTCCGATATCGGTAAAGGCTGCGGAAGGAATCAGCATCTATGGGTACTGTGTAAACTGTAAAGTCGCTACAGCTTATAAAGAATTGACGAAGGAGGTGTTGAACGATGGCAAGTAAGATGAGCGAGAGATTGAATTTCAAGAGTGTGGAAGAATTGCTTGGTGTAGTAAATGAAGAAGCAGCTATGGATATCGAAATCTATAAGATCAGTGGATTTAAGGGGCATCCTTTCAAGGTAATTGATGATGAGAAGATGCAGGAACTGGTGGAAAGTATAAAGGTAAACGGTGTATTATCACCGGTTCTGATCCGGCCAACAGGCATGGATACTTATGAAATGATTTCCGGTCACAGAAGACTGCATGCTGCACAGCTGGCAGGACTTACTGCAATCCCTTCTATTATCAGAGAGATGACAGATGATGAAGCGGTAATTGCAATGGTGGATGCCAATATCCAGAGGGAGGAGTTACTACCGAGTGAGAAGGCTTTTGCATTTAAAATGAAAATGGAAGCGGTTCGTAGGCAGGGAAATAGATCGGATTTAACTTCGGACCAAAATGGTCCAAAGTTGTCTGCGTGGGCTATTGGTGAAGATAGTGGTATTTCCGGAACTCAGGTGAAGCGCTATATTCGCCTAACGGAGTTGATACCAGAGTTACTTGAGTATCTCGATTTGAAAAGAATTCCGTTTACATCAGCAGTTGAGATTTCTTACCTCGATCAGGAAATCCAGAAGTGGCTGTTTGAGTATATCAGGGACAATGGCCTTGTGAAACCAAAGCAGATTGCATTACTGAGAGAAGCATGCAAAACCGGAATCATGACAGAAGGCAAGCTGATTGCAATTTTAAACGATAGTCAGCCGGGAAGAACTCCAAGCACGAAGAATCTGATTTCAGAGAAGAAACTGAGGAAGTATTTTCCGACTGATTACACAGAGGAAGATATGAGAAGTGTTATTGTGGAACTTCTGGAGCAATGGAGTCAGGGAAAGGAGTCTGAGTAATATGGAATTTGATTATTACTATGGATCACAGGCAGATCAATTCAGTTTCATACGGATACCAAGGATGCTGCTGACAGAGGAAACATTTTCTTCATTAACACTGCAGTCCAAGATGCTGTATTCGGTACTTCTGGATCGCATGTCCTTATCAATGAAAAATGGTTGGTTCGACGAAGAAAATAGGGTGTACATCATCTATCAGATATCGGAGATTCAGTCAGATCTGGGATTTTCCAAGAGAAAAGCCATGGATTATCTGGCAGAACTTGAAACCTTCGGGCTGGTACAGAAGAAAAAGAGAGGATTTGGACTTCCGAGTATCATTTATGTGAAGAGCTTTCTGATCCGGAAAGATTATTCCAGAAGTATCGAAAGCGGAACTTCTGCAGGAAAACAGATACTTTCCAGAAGTACGGATTTTCGTACCTCTGATGGAGTAAAATGCACCCCAAAAGGTGCCGAAACCGATATCTCTGAGGTTACCAAATCGACACCTTTGGTGGTGCCGGAATCAGCACCTCTAAATAATAAGACTAATACGAATAATATTTATCAAAGTCATACTAAATCGAATCATATCTTATCTGCAGATGGCGATGCGATGAGATGCGATCCGAGCCCGGAAGATATCATCAAAGCTTATGAAAAAATCATCAAGGATAACATCGAGTACGATGCATTGCTTCAGGCAAACAAGTTTGATGAAGAACTGATACAGGGGATTTTCGAACTGATTCTGGAAACAGTGGTAAGTCAGAGCGAGACAATTCTGATTGCCAGTGAAAAATATCCGGTGGCTTTGGTAAAAAGCAAATTCCTGAAGCTGAATTACATGCACATTGATTATGTACTCAGTTGTATGAGAGGAAACACGACGAAAGTCAAAAACATCAAGAAATATTTACTGGCCACTTTGTTTAATGCACCGACGACTATTGAGGGTTACTACAGAGCTGAAGTAAATGCAGATATGCCACAGTTTGCTGGCTGAAAGGAGAATTTATGAGAGTGATTTTAATTATCTTAAAACTCATTGGAAGAATTATACTTATTCCGGTATGGCTGATCCTTACTTTTATCGGAGTATGTGTCAGCGCAGTAGTTAATCTCTACTGCGTGGCAAAGGGACTTGTTGGACTGCTTCTTGGAGCAATGTTTGTGTGTACCTTCATCTGGTACCGCACCCGGTTCATGAACTATATCCTTTTGGGAGTTGTTGAATTCATGCTGGTAGGAGTATTGGCTGCAGGAGCATTTATCTTGGCACTTGTAACAGAAGCAAGAGACGGTGTGGGAAGATTTATTATCGGAGGTTGAGAAGATGGGAAAAGAAAAATATATTCAGTTGCCGCCAATTCCGGAAGAACTGGATGGAAATGTTGTTCGTTTGATTTGGGAATATACAAAACTTCCAGAGAAGGAACAGCAGTTTGTTTATGAGCAGTATAAAGTATTAAGCGATGATTCCAGAAACGAAAGTGATGTGGACGCTGTTTTAATTAAGCCTGATCATCCGGAAAATATAGAAGAATTCGGAAATAATATGAAGGCTGTCATTGCAGAATTATTCCGGGAAGCGGTAGGATTAGCAAAATATGTTTACGAGGAATGTTTTGTAAATGGTAGAGACGTAGAAGAAATTCTGAGTGATGATCCCAGAAAGACGGAAGCTATTCTTGCAACGTATATGCTGTTTTTGAATAATGAGAACGGAGATGTAGGGATGCCGTCATAATAATTCAATAACATATAATATCACCATAGAAGAACTCAAAATTTATAAACAAGAAGACTGTCCACAATCACCGGACAGTCTTTTTGTTATTGGACATGCTGTAGATTTTATTTACGACTGCGAGTACAATATATAGATAGATCAACATAGAGGAAATATAAAAATGAGGAGAAGATATGCAGACAAGGCAGGAGGCAATACAATATTGCCATTCATTTCAAGATGTATATGAAGATTATCCTTTTCATGATGATAATTGGTGTGTTATGCGTCATAAGGGAAATAAGAAAACATTTGCGCTTATTTATGATAAAGATGGTTATGTATGGATAAATATAAAATGTGATCCGGAATGGAGAGAGTTCTGGAGAAATGCTTTTGAATCTGTTGTCCCGGCTTATCATATGAACAAGACACACTGGAATTCTATTATCCTGGATGGCTCTGTTCCGGATAAAGATATCCGGCGTATGATTGGGGAAAGTTATGATCTGACGAAAGGAAAGAAAAAATGAGGATATTAGTAGATGCGGATGCCTGTCCGGTAGTGTCCATCGTAGAAAAAACAGCAAAGAAATATGAAATTCCGGTTGTTCTCTTATGTGATACAAACCATGTTTTATATTCAGATTACAGTGAAGTGATCACAGTGGGAGCCAGAGCCGATGCTGTAGATTTTAAACTGGTCAGTCTGTGCCAGAAGGGAGATATTGTTGTAACACAGGATTATGGTGTGGCTGCAATGATTCTGGGAAAAAGTGCTTACGGTATTCATCAGAGCGGTAAATGGTATACAAATGAAAATATCGACCAGATGCTGATGGAACGTCATCTGGCGAAGAAGGCAAGAAATGCAAAGAAAAAGCATCATTTGAAAGGTCCGGCAAAACGGACGGAGGAAGATGGTCAACGATTTGAAGTATCTTTGGAGAAACTTATCTCAGTAGTAGATCGAAATCCCCTACTGAGACAAAATTAGAATGAGAATGAAAAAACCTCGCTATGGTAGAAATATAATATTGTTGATATAATCACTATATGGTTCGGAGGGATTGAAAAAGAGATAATATGACATGGAGGAATGATAGATGGTAAAACCGATAATGAAAGATGTGTTCTTTCTGGGACAAAAGTCAGAACTTGCTACAAAGGCAGATCTGCAAGTGGGAAAGGATCTACAGGATACCTTACAGGCAAATCGTGCCGGGTGTGTGGGTATGGCTGCAAATATCCGCGAAGGCAAAGTGAGAATGCGTCATGCTGGCATGTAAGCATGCGAGCGCGCCCGCGACTGAGTGCGTAGCACGAAGTGATTGGTGTGAAAAAGAGAGCAATCATTGTAAATATGGGATTCGTAGATGTTGTGATGTTTAATCCGGTCCTTCTGAGCAAGGATACTCCGTATGAAACAGAAGAAGGATGTCTGTCGCTAACCGGTGTGAGGAAAACAACACGATATGAAAATATCGAAGTGGAATATTATGATATGAATTGGAAAAAGCAGCGACAGAAACTCAGCGGCTGGACAGCACAGATTTGTCAGCATGAGTTGGATCATCTGGAAGGAATTTTAATTTAAGAATATCAGATGGAATATGACTTCCGCTTCTTCAGGCGGTGAACAAGAAATATATATCAGTGGCGGGTGTCAATCCCCATCTGATATACGCTCCGCGAGGATGCGCAGGGATTCGGATTAGTGTTTTGTCTGCTTTGCAGACCCGAATCCCACGCCAAGACTCGCGAGCGAGTCTTGAATAAAATTACGGGAGTGATCGATTATGGCATCGGAACGAACCGATGAATTATACAAGGTTTTGCTGGACAGAGGATATCCCAAAGAGTTCTGTGCGGAAATTGCCTATAAAAATATGAATACAGATTACACTGCCACCCGGATGCTTGGCTATTTGTACCGGTTAAGTGATCCCCGAATCGAGGATCTGGTGGATGAGATGCTTGCAATCTTAAGTGACAGAGATGCAATTATTCAGAAAAAAGAATTGGAACATGCCCAGGCTGTGATCAATGAGATTTACAGAAATGGATTGTAAAAAAAGTTTAGTAATTATGGTATAAGAAAAATGATTCGAAGATTTGAAACAAGAGATCTGGATGAGATAATGGACTTATGGCTTCATGCAAATATAGAGAGCCATTCTTTTATAGAAGCAGATTACTGGAAAAAGAATTATGATATGGTCAGAAAATTGATTTCTGAAGCAGAAGTGTATGTGGCAGAAGAAAATGAGGAGATTCAAGGCTTTATTGGTTTAACAGATACTTATATAGCCGGGATCTTTGTAAAGGCAAAAGAACAATCAAAAGGAATCGGAACAGAGCTGCTTCGCACCGTTATGAAACTAAAGGATCAATTGAATCTTAACGTGTATAAGAAAAATATGAGAGCGGTAGTGTTCTATCAGCATCGTGGATTTAAAATTGTGAATCAGAAAATAGATGAAAATACATCAGAAGAAGAATATACGATGGAATGGCATCGTTAGGCGGGAGGTAAAAATGAAGACAGTAATTGTTTATGCGTCTGTACATCATGGAAACACAAAGAAACTGGTGGAGAAAATTGCAGAGAAATGTAAGGTTGATCTGATTGATGCCGTGCAGCAGCCAAAGGCGGATTTGTCGGATTATGACCGGATTGGTTTTGCTTCCGGTATATATTTTTCAAAATTTCATCAGACGATCCTAAAGTTTGCTTCTGAAAATCTGCCGGAAAATAAAAAGGTATTTATGATCTGTACTTATGGTGGAAATACAGCATATAAATCACTGGAAGTTATTTTGAAAGAAAAGAAAACGGACATTATTGGAAAATTTGGCTGTAAAGGATATGACACTTTTGGACCGTTTAAATTGGTGGGTGGTATTGCAAAAGGTCATCCGGATGAAAAAGATCTGGAAGCAGCGGTCTCCTTCGTGGTTGGATTGCAGTGATCAGGACGATAAGAAAATCGTGATTTGCGGAGGATAATATTCACAGAATGAAAGAAAAAAATATGGAATTAAAATTTTGTGCAAGAATTCTTCAAAATGAGAATATGGATGCTGCCTATGTAGAGGTTCCTTATGATATCAAAGAGCTTTTTGGAAAAGGACGTTTGTTGGTAAATGCTACATTTGATGGTATTCCGTATAGTGGGCAAGTGGTAAAAATGGGAACTCCGTGTTACATCATCGGCGTTACAAAACAGATACGCAAGCAGATTGGCAAGAGTTTTGGAGATATGGTTGAAGTGGTTCTTCATGAAAGAGACAGTGAGAAAAGCCCAATGTAGCAATGTCCCAAATGTGGCAGAGAGTTTAAGAAAAAAGGGCAAAGTCATTACTGCGGTGAAAAGCCAAAGACGATTGATGAATATATCCAGAGCCAGGATGAGGAGAAACAGGAAGATCTGCGCTATATGCGTCAGATTCTTCGCAGTGCATTACCGGAAGCGGAAGAACGCATTTCATGGAGTATGCCGACCTACTGGAAAGGTCATAACATGTTCATTTTGCTGTTTCGAAGAAACACATCGGATTGTATCCGGGCCCTGCAGCAGTCGAAGAATTTGCTGAAGCATTGAAAGGGTATAAGACGGATAAAGGAACGATTCGCATTCCCTATGGGAAGGTCGATGCAGAGTTGATAAAAAGAATTGCCTTGTGGTGCTACGAAACCGGAAACCATGCATGAGGAGAAATATCATGAAGCTGATAGAAGAGATCATTAGAAATACAACCGAAGAAGAACAGGAAAAGGTGGACTGGACCAAGGCCTGGAGTACAAAGTATCCTGTGCTTGCCACTTATCAGAAAGAAGTGGATATTCCTAAGTATGCCGCTGAGATCCGTCGCATGTTCACGGAACTGCAGGAAGATTACAATTATTTAGAACAGGATGCCATGCTGGTTCTGAAGGATATCCTGGCTCATGAGTACATGGATAACCGACCGAAGAAAAAAAAAACACAAGTAATGGAGACAAATAATCATGGAGAATGAAAAGGTATTTGCCATGTCCTTTTCCAAAGTATATGGCCTTCTGATAGCAAAAGCGGAGCGTAAAGGACGTACCAGAGAAGAGGTTGAAAAAGTCACCTTCTGGCTTACCGGGTACACCGCACAGCAGATTGATGAGCTCATGGATAGTGAGATTTCCTATGGCGATTTCTTCCGACAGGCTCCGGCAATGAATCCGAACCGGGAGAAGATTACAGGTGTTGTATGTGGTGTTCGAGTCGAAAATATTGAAAATCCGCTGATGCGTGATATTCGGTATCTCGATAAGCTGGTGGGTGAACTTGCCAAAGGCAAGGCAATGGAGAAAATATTGAGAGAATAGAAAGCGTTAATCCGATGGGATATACAATGGAGGAACTGAAAGAACTTAAATAAACAGAGGGGGAAGGTTAGCTCTTCTTCCCTCTGCAAACCATTTAGGAGGAAAACGAGATGGAAAAATTTATTCCGATCAATAAGAAATCAAAGAAGGCACAGAAAGAGTATTACGCGAAGGAACGGCAGATTATCTCATGGAGATATGAACTGTTCCTTTTTTTGCGCTCTTAGTATGATGTTTTATCCTGATATGCGAAATAAGACAGGTTAATTCTTCAATATTTATATTTTTTAGAACGTAATAACTTGGTATTATAATATTCATAAAGAACTTATTATGATTAAGTGAAGAAAGTGGTGAGGTTATGAAACTGTTATTCAAACAGAGATTGTTTTCTTGGTTTGATAGTTATGATATTTATGATGAGTCTGGTAATACCGTTTATGTGGGCAAAGGTTAGTGTCTGATTCTCGAATAATTCGAGTGAGGGAAAATCATTTAGTCGGAGGCTGGGGTTCTTATTTTGTATCTGTGTAGAGGACCAATCTGTGGTATGATACAATTGATAAATCGCGAATCTCGAAGAGGTTTTTTTCGTCTAAGGTGTTTAGAACATTATGTGTTAAATCGGCTTAGGAATGATGAGACTTTTATACCAGAACTTGATGTTGTGATTGAATTAGATGGCCAAATCATAGGGCAAAATATGTTCATGCAAGATGAAATTAAAGCAGATGATGGAAGAACTATTCCAATTATGACAATGGGACCGATCTGCATAGCACCTGAATTAAAGAGAAATTGAAGCTTCCAGGGCAGCTTTTCTAAACGAAAAACAAGGATTGATGGTGGGGAGGTTATTACCACCCTGCTTGAAATCTAAAATTCATATTTTCACGCAAAGGAGGAGATATACATGGGATTTTTTATAGCAATGTTCTTATGCAATTTGTTGATGCCTCTTATTATGCTTATAGGTGGTTATTGCATGTATAAGAATCCGCCTAAAGAAATAAATGGATTAGTTGGTTACAGAACAACAATGTCAAAAAAGAATAAGGATACATGGACATTTGCACACGATTACTGTGGCAGATTATGGATTAAATTAGGGTTAATAATTTTGATTCCTACAATTCTTGTGCAGATACCATTTGTACATTCGGGTGATGATGCTATAGGAATTGTTACCCTTATTGTTGAAGCGGTGCAGCTTGCTATCTTGCTTGGTTCTATTGTGCCGGTAGAAAAAGCACTTAAGCGTACATTTGATGAAAATGGCGTTAGAAGATAAAATTGATATTTTATCTGTTAAAAGGATTCTACAAATTTTAGTCTTACGAAGAGATTGAAACAGTATGACAAACGAAACATATAAACCACGTGTACCTGATTTGATGGAGGCAATATTTGATGTATGTTATTTATCCTTTGATTTGATTGCAGGTATTTTGTTCTTCGTTTTCTCAAAGGGTAATATTCTTTTTATTCTGTATGGAATTTTGACATTAACACTTTGTGGTGGAGATGCTTTTCATCTGATTCTCAGAGTAAAAAGAGCTTTGAAGGGGAGTAATGATAAGATAAAGAGACAGCTTGGTCTAGGCCTTCAGATTTCTTCAATTACGATGACGGTATTTTATATCATTCTTTTTATATGTCTGGAAATATACATTTTATGAGATACAGGCTCCAATGATATTAGAGATTATTATCTGGAGTTCTGCGCTTGTCAGAATTGTTGTTTGCTTTTTACCTCAGAACAACTGGTGCACTGATGAGGGTAATATGATATTATCCATAATTAGAAATGCTGTATTTGCAGTAACTGGTATCGGAGTTATTATTTTAACATAAAATAAGCAAGAATTCTCCCTCCTCTGCAGGTGCCAGAGTATTGATTGTATCTTACGAGATCATTTACGCAGCAGGAGGAAGAGGAGTCGGAGACTCCGGCTGAGATGTAAAGTGACAATTTTGCCCACTGGAGGACTGTTTATACAGCAGGTCTTTCAGTGGGCTTTTTTCGTTGTTGGTTATTCATGTGAAATATCGTAAAGCTCCTGAATCTCTTCCGGGAGTTTGTCCGGCAGCATGGCATTGATGCCATCTTCATTGCCGTCTTTTATCGCGGTCTCGTAGTACCAGCATTTAAACTTCAGCAGAGCAAGGGTTCTCTCCAGGGCTTTGATCTCGTCTTCCACGGCAGCTTTTCTGGTCTCGAACATCTCTTTTCTCTTCCCATAGCTGGAAGGGCCTTCCATAACCCACTGGAAGAACTGCTTGATATCCTTGATCTCAAGACCGGAGCGTTTGAGGCACTCAATCACGCGGATAGCCTCCAGTTCATCGTCGCTGAAGTAACGGATATTGCCCTTTCTCATCAGATTAGGGAAGAATCCTTCCTTGTCATAATATCTTAAAGTCGAAATAGGGAGATTGTACATCTCCGAAACCTGACCAATCGTGTACATGATGCACCTTCCTTCAAAAAAGTTCTTGACCTAAAGTTAGGTTTAGGTTGTATGATAAGATCATTATAAGATATATTCCAGTAATATTCAAGAAAAATGACCGCAAGGAGGATAAAAATAATGATGAAGACAGAAGAACTTAAGTTGGTTGCTGAATGGGATAAGACATTTCCAAAAAGCGACAAGGTAGATCACAAGAAGGTGACATTCATTAACCGTTACGGAATTACCCTGGCAGCTGATATGTATACACCAAAGAATGCAAAAGGCGAGCTTCCTGCAATTGCAGTTTCCGGACCTTTTGGTGCCGTAAAGGAGCAGTGTTCGGGACTCTATGCCCAGACTATGGCTGAGAGAGGATACCTGACAATAGCATTTGATCCTTCCTTTACAGGTGAGAGCGGCGGCCAGCCAAGATATATGGCATCTCCTGATATCAACACCGAGGATTTCATGGCTGCAGTGGACTTCCTGTCTGTTCAAGACAATGTTGATGCTGAAAAAATCGGTATCATCGGTATCTGTGGATGGGGCGGCATGGCTCTTAATACAGCAGCTCTTGATACCAGAATCAAAGCTACTGTTGTTTCTACCATGTACGACATGACAAGAGTAAATGCAAACGGATATTTCGACTCAGAAGACAGTGAAGAGGCTAGATTTGCAAAGAAGCAGGCTATGAATGCCCTCAGAACAGAGGAATACAAAAAGGGTGAATACTCAAGAGCTGGCGGATGTCTTCCACTTCCGGTACCGGAAGATGCTCCATTCTTTGTAAAGGATTACAGCGAATACTACAAGGGAAGATGCTACCATGCGAGAAGCCTTAACTCTAACGAAGGCTGGAATAGTCTTGGCTGCCAGTCCTTTATGAATCAGCCTATTCTTACATACAGCAATGAGATCAGAAGTGCCGTATTGATTATGCACGGCGATAAGGCTCACAGCTATTACTTTGGAAAGGATGCTTATGAAGCTATGATCAAGGACAGCAAATATACAGAGAACAAAGAACTTCTCACCATCCCGGGTGCAGTGCATACAGATCTGTATGACAACCTGAAAGTCATTCCATTTGACAAGATGCAGCAGTTCTTAAAGGGAAACGGGGTAGGTTAAGATGGCGAAGAAAGTACTTATTATTTCGACAAGCCTTCGTGGCGGCAGTAATTCCGACATTCTTGCAAAGGAATGTGAAAAGGGAGCAAAAGAGGCCGGACACGAGGTAGAATACATTTCCCTGAAGGGAAAGGACATTAAGTTTTGTATTGGATGTTTGACCTGTCAGACAAAAGGCAGCTGCGTACTTACAGATGATGTGGCAGAGATTATGGAAAAGGTGCTGGCTGCCGAGGTTATCGTCTATGCAACTCCAATCTACTATTACGAGATGAGCGGACAGATGAAGACGCTTCTGGACAGAATGAACCCGATGTATCCGATGGATTATGCTTTCCGCGATATCTATATGATCGCAACTGCCGCAGAGGAAGAGGAAAGCGCATTTGAAAAAGCCTACAACGGTCTTCAAGGCTGGGTGGACTGCTTTGAAAAGGCCAAGCTCAAGGGTCTCGTAACGGGTGGCGGCATCGGTGATGCGAATGACGCTCTGAATCATGAAGAGATCATGAAGAGGGTCTATGAGCTCGGAAAGGCTCTGTAAAAATGAGAAAAATAGGGGATGGATATTATGAAGAAGATAGTACAGACAGCAGGCAGAGCTGCTCTCGGTGAATTCGCACCGGAGTTTGCTCATTATAATGACGATGTTCTCTTTGGAGAGAACTGGAATAATCAGGATATCGATGTAAAGACAAGAAGCATTATCACTGTAGTTGCATTGATGTCCTCAGGCATTACGGATTCTTCTCTGAAGTATCATCTGCAGAATGCGAAAGCCCATGGTGTGACCCAGAAGGAAATCGCAGCAGTGATCACACATGTGGCATTCTATACAGGATGGCCAAATGGCTGGGCCGTATTCAACCTGGCTAAAGAAGTATGGGAAACAGGAGAAGGTGATCTTCCTTACGAAGACGAAGCTATGAGAGCACATGCAAAGGAAATGGTATTCCCGATCGGAGCACCAAATGATGGATTTGCACAATATTTTACTGGTAAAAGCTTTCTTGCACCTATATCAACAAGTCAGGTTGGAATCTTTAATGTAACTTTTGAGCCGGGGTGCAGAAATAACTGGCACATTCATCATGCAACAGAGGGCGGCGGACAGATCCTTGTCTGCGTGGCAGGTCGTGGTTACTATCAGGAATGGGACAAGGATGCAATAGAAATGAAGCCGGGAGACTGCATCAATATTCCGGTAGGCGTAAAGCACTGGCATGGAGCTGCACCGGATTCCTGGTTCAGCCATCTGGCAATTGAAGTGCCTGGCAAGGATGGCTCCAATGAGTGGCTGGAAGCAGTAGATGATGAGCAATATGGTAAGCTCGATTAATGATAAAGGTGAATTGCAATGGCTATAACTGTAAATATTTATTATAAAGGGACTGGGTCTGCAGCAAAACAATTTGCAAGGGAAATGACAGAAAGCGGAACGGTGGATGCTATCAGGAAAGAAACTGGAAATCTCCGCTATGAATACTTTTCGCCGTTAGATGATGAAGAAACGGTATTGTTGATCGATAGCTGGGAAAATCAGGAAGCGATTGATATGCATCATGCATCTCCAATGATGAATACTATCATGAAATTACGAGAAAAGTATAATCTTCATATGAAGGTTGAGCGTTATGTATCAGAGGATGGCATACCGGATTCGGACAAGAAATTCATAAAGGAATAGGTGACAATTATGGCAAAAACATTAGTAGCATATTTCAGCGCAAGTGGCGTAACAAAGAAGAGTGCGGAAAAACTGGCCGCAGCTGCAAAGGCAGATATCTATGAAATCAAGCCTGCAGTTCCATATACCAAGGCTGATCTGAACTGGATGGACAAGAAATCGAGAAGTAGCGTAGAGATGGGAAACAAGTCCTTCCGACCGGAAATTGTGAAAGATGATTTGGATTTATCTCAGTACGATACTATTCTGGTTGGCTTCCCGATTTGGTGGTATGTGGCACCAACCATCATTAATACTTTCCTTGAAAGCTATGATTTTGCCGGAAAGAAGATTGTTCTCTTCGCAACCTCCGGCAGCAGCGGTTTTGGAAACACGGTAAAAGAACTGAAACCATCCGCTCCTGAAGCAGAAATCGTAGAAGGAAAGCTTCTGAATCGTGCGACAGATAAAGATATCGATGCCCTGATCAAGATGCTGTAAGGGAGGCGACTCCGGATGAAAAAGTTATGGGCAGCTCTCCTTTGCTTTGTACTTCTCTTTGCTATGACTGCGTGCGGAAACAGTGCTCCGGCTGTAAGCTCAGAGAAGCAGGATGCAGAGAATGAGGGATTCACTTTTGGAGATGGAAAAAAGCCAACAGCCAGACCGGGAAATAATCTCTATGTGGTCAATTGTGATTGGACGATCAGCCATGTAGGATGGGCTGGCCATATGGCTTTTCAATCAGCAAAGCGTATCGGTGAGCAGGAGCTGATCCGTGTGGATTATGAGAGATATCTGCTTGGGGAAGAAAACTTCGTGATTAATAAAAATAATGCTTGACCCTGACATAATGTCATACCTTATTATGAACTTACCACGACAGGAAAGAAGGTTTGATATTGATGATGACGGTAAATGAAGTAAGCAAATTATCAGGGGTGAGTATACGATCCCTGCATCATTACGACAAGATTGGTCTTCTGCCGGCCACGGAAGTTACAGCTGCAGGCTACAGGCTTTATGACGATAAGGCCCTGGAGCGACTGCAGATGATCTTGTTATTCAAAGAACTTCAGTTTCCATTAAAAGAGATTACAACGATTCTTGATAATCCGGAGTTTGATCGAAGCAAAGCACTGGAACAACAGATAAAACTTTTGGAACTTCGGAAAGAACATCTGGAAAACCTGATCGATCTGGCTCGTGGAATAAAGATGATAGGAGTTCAGAAAATGAGCAAAATGAGTTTTGATGCTTTCTATACACGAAAGATTGATGAATATGCAGCCCAGGCAAAAGCATCCTGGGGAACTACCGATGCCTATAAAGAGTTTGAGAAGAAGTCTGCTGGAAGAAGCCGCGAAGAAGAACAGGTACTTGGTGTTCAGATGATGGAAATCTTTGCGGGGTTCGGTAAGATCAGAAATAAGAAACCGGAATCAGAAGAAGCACAGGCCCTGGTAGAGAAACTGCAGAACTATATCACCGAGCATTACTATACCTGTACCGATGAGATTCTGGAAAGTCTGGGACAGATGTATGCAGGCGGTGGAGATATGACATCCAATATAGATAAGTACGCAGGTGAGGGTACTGCAGTCTTTGCTAACGAAGCGATAGAAGCGTATATTCTGACAAAATAATTATCGAAAAATCAGAGTTTAGGCACCTTGTGGAGTGAAGTGTTGTCAGTCATTCCATGAGGTGCCTTTTTTTGCTTTTATGAGATTACTTCTTCCCTGGTTAAGCCTCCAGGCTGTCGATCAGGAACATCGATGCCTGCACCTCGAAGCATCGTTTCATAATTGCTTTCGATAATGCCCAGGGTCTTCTGTTGTTTCAGGAGATCCTGCTTTTCTTTTTTGGCAGAGACAAGTTCTTCTTCCAGTTCCAGCTGTTGTCGCTGCAGCTTTTCGGAAGACGGAAGTTTGTGAATACCAAACTCAGCCAGTTCTTTTAAAGTGACATCATGCAACTGATATTCTGCCTGATGTTGTATGCGGTAGAGTGCTTTGTCCGGAGCATCCTTCTCAGCACGAACCACATCACGACATGCACGATAGACTTCACAGTGCTTCATAATAATCTTCTGATTTTGAATAGCTTTTTGTGTTTGCAGGATCTGAACATCCGCAGCTTGAATAGAAGCCTCCAGATCAGAAATGTGATTTTGGAATTCTTCATAGTTCAATAGATTGTGCTGTGAAAGATAACTGAAAGTTCTGGCTGCCTCTTTCAGATTATTTTTTCTGGCCCACTGTTCGAAGCCGGGGCGATTGCCGTCAGAGACATAGGAAGTCATCTCCACAAACATCCTTACTTTGAATGATGCATTTTGAGGAATGCGGGCCTTATGACGATTCTTCTCCAGACGTCTCAGGATACTGTTTTCTGTATAATAGGCTCCCAGAGTTTTGACATTGGTGAAATGTTTCTGATCAGGAGCCCGGAAAGCCAGATATTTTCCCTGCCGGATTTCATATCCTGCTTCTTTCATCTTCATCAGAAATTCATCAAAGGAAACGGACGACCAGATGGCACGATCCACGTTGTATTTGAGTTTTGCTTTCCAGCTATTTCCTCGTTTGTACTCTATATTTTCTTTATATGATTTTGCTTTCTGTCCGGTGGGCATGGACTCTTCCAGACCATATTCCCGGCAAATGCGATTGCTGAGTTTACAGATCTTGTGATAGTTCCGTTTGTTGGAAACGTATTTGTGGTAATCCACAAAATTTGTTGCGTTAAAAATCAGATGGCAATGGACATGATCTTTATCAATGTGAGTGGAAAGAACATACTCATGTTTCCCTTTCAGCGTTGCATCAGCAATTTTTGTTGCAACTTCATGAGCGACATTCGGATCTGTAATTTCACCTGGTTTGAAGGAAATGATCATATGCCAGGCAAGGTTGTCTCCCTTCTCCATCACATTATCTTTTCCAAGCTTTGCAGTCATAGCAAATTCCAGATCGGCAGTTTCCGGTGAACAGCCATAGGAAGAAACAAGATTCTGATCATCGGTTTTATCCGGATTCGTAATGTAGTCGACGGCTTTCTTTACTGTAGATTTGATGCCGAAGATCTTAATATATGCCATAGCTCTTTTATCATCCCCTTCAATTCTTTCATCTCTTCCGGTGTAACAGCACCAGTGGAATTGGCAAGCCTTGCCAGCTGGTTCACGTTCACACCAATCTTGTGCATCTCATAAAATTGTTTCTCAAGGTAAGTTGTATCTGTGTTTACGATGATTCCATCAATAGCCATCTTACGAAGATAAGCTCCCATATTTGCTGTCCTGGACAGAATCATTTTCTTTCGAATCATCTTTTTCTCTTCAGCGGTTACAAAAAACTGAATTGGGATATCTCTGGTACTGTTAGCCATATAAATCTCCTTTCTGAGGGATAGAGCTTTCACCTCGATTACGCTGCGCTTCATCTCGGTCACGGCTGTCGCCGTATGAAGCCATCCTGACTTGTACAGTTGTAAGCAAGCTTCCAATGTACAATCACGCCGTCTTCGCAAAGCTCGTAGCTTGCGTGAAGATTGGGTAGGGTCCCGGTCTTGTGGCGAATGCTCGGAAGTGGAATGTCATGACACTTCCTGTCCTTGCTATTCTCTATCCCTCAACTACTAAATACAAAAATGTTAGGGGAAGTTTAGTCGCATTTTTGAAACTGCTCTGAAAAAATGTCCGGATAGGGCAGATTTTGGCACAAAACCGCCCGGAGACCGGTTGGTTGTCAGGATTTTTGCACAGCTATTTGTTGTAAACTGGTAGCATCAGAAAAGGAATCAAGGAGGACGGCAAATGAAGGGATATGTTACAAACAACGGATACATGGGATATGTAGATGGCAAGTACATTTTATTTGCCAGCGACAAAGAATATTTTGAATTCATGGAAGACTAAGGAGGAAGTGCAATGAGTAAGATTTATTTCACACTGACAGGAACCAAGTATTATCACGGAAACGAATTCCTGAAGCCGGGAATGAAACTGAAACTTAAGAAGGAACCGGATAACAAGTTCGATAAAGAGGCCATCGTTGTAAAGATGGAAGGACTCGGCGAGATCGGACATGTGGCAAATAGCGCACACACCGTCATCGGTGAGAGCATGAGTGCCGGACGCATCTATGACAAAATCGGTAACACTGCAAAGGCCAAGGTTGTCCTGGTAACTCCGCACGGAACGATCTGCAGTCTCTGTAAGAAGAGTCTGATTGATAACAAACATAAGAAGATGGAGGAAGCAGTCGATGAATAAAGTAATCCTGATGGGACGCTTGACCAGAAATCCAGAAGTAAGGTATGGCGCCGGAGAGAATTCTACTGCAGTTGCAAGATATACCATTGCAGTTGAGCGCCGATTCAAAAGAGACGGTGAGCAGAGTGCAGACTTTATTGGCTGTGTTGCCTTCGGGCGTAACGCAGAATTTGCAGAGAAGTATCTGCGCCAGGGAACAAAGATTGTATTGACCGGAAGAATTCAGACCGGCAGTTACACGAATCGTGATGGCCAGAAAGTTTATACAACAGACATCGTTGTTGAGGAGCAGGAGTTTGCAGAAAGCAAAGCAGCTGCAGGTAATGGCGGTCAGAATAATTACAGCAGACCAGTAAGTAACCCAACAGATGCTGATGGATTTATGAACATTCCAGATGGAATCGATGATGAATTGCCATTTTCATAAACAGATTTGGGAGGATAAATTATGTTTGGATTTGATAAGATGTTTGATTTTAATCGTGATGGACGCTTGAATGCATTCGAGAGAGCTGCACAGTTTCAGTTTATGGATAATATGATGAAGAGCAGAGAAGCTGATTCATTTAATGATGATGATGAAACAGATGTATTTGCTGAGGCAGGGCTTGATTACGATGAGTTAGAGTTTATGGATCCGGAAGAAAGAAGAGAAGTGCTGGAAGATGCAGGACTGGATCCAGATGAGTTTGATTTTTAGTGGATATGGAAGAGGAGATAGAGTGCAGAAAGAAGATTTCTTTTTTAAGGATGGAATGTTTGCTCAGAATGATAAATATATTCTGAAGGCTTTGTGTGAGGAAGATAAAGCTAATTATTTAATGTTATATCGTGAGAATTCCATCGTGGCAAAAACTTCTTCAAAGATGAGTGGTGTAGATTACGATGAGTTTGCTGAATTTGTTTGGGAGAAACTTCCAGAAGACGATGCAATTTATGTATCTGTTTTCTTGAAGGACGATAACTTGTATGTTGGAAATATTACTATGCAGCATTTGGCTTCAGATAAACCCGAAATTGGGATGGATGTTTTGTTGAAATATCGCAGGCAGAAAATTGCTTATGAAACCATCCCTCTGTTTGCGAAAAGAGTATTAGAACTTATGCCGATAGAGTATTTCATGGTGAGAATTTACTCGGATAATGAGCCAAGTAAAAAACTGTTTGAGAAACTTGGTGCAACACAAATTGGTAAAGAACCAAGTGAGTTTGCTGAAGCTTTGGCGCAACTCAAAGAAAGTTTAAAAGAGGAGTATGAAGAAATTTTGACTCGTAATCCAGAGGCTGAAAAGATTGCAAGTGAAAGGTATATTGTGCAGTACAAATATCTTCTGAAGTAATTAGGTGGCTGAGATCGTTTGTTCGATCTCAGCTATCTTTGTATTTGAAAATAAAGAACATATGTTTCTTTGCTCGCTTGAGGGAAAAGGATAGAATTTGTTATTCTTTGCTCCTGGTTCCGCAGGGTTCTTCCCATCTGAATTATCTTTACATTTATATGGATGCATTCTTGCGTTTGTGAAGATGAGTCTTGTGAATGTGATGAAGCAATGATATACTTCAAATAGAGGTGTTACTATGCGTCATATTATGCGTGAGGTGTCAATATATGAATGTAAGTTACAAAAAGTTATGGAAGCTTCTTATTGATAAAGACATGATGAAAAAAGATTTACAGGCCGAGACTGGTTTGAGTTGGGCTTCTGTGACGAAATTGTCAAAAGGAGAACCTGTCAGCATGGAAGTGCTGATGAAAATCTGTAAAGCTTTGCATTGTGATGTAGGCGATATAGTCGAATTTATAGAAGAGCCAGAAGAGTCTTCTTCAAAAGAGTAGGAGGAACAGGGATGGCCAATTTACAATTAAACAGTCCTTATAAAGGATCCGCATCTTTGACTCGTGAGCAGTTCTTATTTTATGAAATGAGAACCACAGCAAAGCTGATAGAAGAAGGAGTTAATAATACAGAGATAATGGAAAAGGTTTTTAATGAAAACTTATTCCATTATCCAACAGAAAAAACGATTAAAAAGGTATTTGTAAGGCATGTATAGCAAGACTGCATTCCAAGTCCCTCATTTGTTGATTTTGCAACTGTTCCGCCAGAGCTGATGAGCGCATTCCAGCTTATTCCATATCAGAGTGCAGAAGATGCGGTGTTTAAGGCACTGGGAATTGAGTGACAAATTGGGGATAGGACGATTGTATAGCGCTTTTGCCCTATCCGTCAAATAATGCTTGCAAATAGAAGTGGAAATAATGGATAAAAATCAAATTAGAAATATTGTTCGTCAAATGGATTATTCGAAATCAGAAATAGAGATTGATCTTTTGACTGATAATATCAAAGATAATATTGACAATCAATTGTATGATTTTTCGCTCTATAGAAAAGATATTTTTACCCAGCAAGGGAAAAAAAGAATTGTATATAGTTATCCGAATTTATCTACAGAAGCTGTTATGTGTCAATATCTAAAAAAACAGATTGATAGAAATTTTCGTATTCGTTATGCGTCAAGAAATCGGATAATGAATG
>OLRE01001620.1_pt1 | contig 21048 bp, 15 predicted proteins | sample 1672461 | NCBI WGS metagenome assembly OLRE01 (sample SAMEA3136688, study PRJEB25190) | human gut metagenome | biome: human gut; feature: human-associated habitat; material: faeces | place: Austria | collected 2013
GCTAAGAGCCGCCTTCGGCGGTTGCGCTCCGACACGCGCCTGCGGGCGCAGCCCCAAGGGGGAAGGCAAAGCAAAACAAAAAAGAGCAGTCTCTCGCGAGACTGCTCTTTTTCAGTGCATTTCAGGCAATGCCGACGCGGCGAGATTAGTCGCTGACGTAGGGCATCAGAGCCATGTAGCGGGCACGCTTGATGGCAACCGTCAGCTCACGCTGATGGAAAGCGCAGGTACCGGTAACACGGCGGGGAATGATCTTGGCGCGCTCGCTCACGTACTTGCGCAGGCGGGGCAGATCCTTGTAATCGATGTGCTCGACGCGGTCAACGCAGAAGGAGCAAACCTTCTTGCGGCCACGATGCATCGGACGAGAAGAACGATCCATAGCCATTGTGGAAACCTCCTTGTTAGAATGATACTTTCGATTTTAGAACGGCAGGTCGCCCTCATCCTCGATCAGTGCAAAGTCGTCATTGCTGCCGGCAGAATAGCTCGGCGCAGGGGCGGCCTGTGCAGCGGGACGGGGAGCGGGGGCTGCCGTGGGTGCGCCGTAACCGGCATCACCCATCGGTGCGGCGTTTGCGGATTTGGGAGCGGCAAAGTTGACGTTGTTGGCCACGATCTCAATCGCGGTGCGGTTGTTGCCGTTCTTGTCCTGATAGCTGCGGCTCTGCAGACGGCCGTCAATGGCGATCAGAGAACCCTTCTGGAAATACTTGCAGACAAACTCTGCCGTGCGGTCCCAGGCGACAACATCCAGCCAGTCAGCCTGACTCTGGCCGTTGGCGTCACGGCGTCCGCGATCACAAGCGATGCGGAACGACGCAACGTTCTTGCCCGTCGTAGTCTGGCGCAGCTGCGGGTCCGCGGCAAGGCGGCCCATGATTGCAACAACATTCAGCATTGGTTTACTCCTTACTCCTCAACAGCAAGAGTCATGCTGCGAAGAACGCCCTCGGTGATCTTGAAAACGCGGTCCAGCTCAGCCGGGAAATCGGGCTCGCTGGTGAAGCTGATCACCGTGTACACACCCTCGGTCTCATCGTTGATGGGGTAAGCAAGACGCTTCTTGCCCCAATCATCAACAGAATCGATCGTACCATTCGCTGCGATCAGGTTCTTGAACTTGTTGATCAGAGCGTTGGAAGCCTCTTCGTCGAGGTTCGCGGTGGTAACCATCATGGTTTCGTACTTAGCCATATTCTGTGCACCTCCTTTTGGACATTAGGCCTTCTCTTTTAACGGAAAAGACAAGGATAACCGTGTGATTTCACACAGCATCTAATTATAACAAGTAAATCCGCGTTTGTCAACGCAAAATTTGCCCTGCACAGCACAAAATTGCGGATTTTTTAAAAAAACCTGGACGTTCCGCAAAAGTGTCCTATTGCTTTTTCTGCCCGCTTTGCTATAATGGGCTTAATACTGTACAAGTCTTGCTTGTGGATACTCCCTTGGCCCCCTCTGGGAGGGGGCTCCCGCCGCAGCGGGTGGGGGAGAGAGCCTTGCCATGGCCCGGAGCGCTTCGGGCCATGGTACGCCTCTCTCCCTCCGGCCCTGCGGGGCCACCTCCCTCCCAGAGGGAGGCAAGGGGCTGAAGAAAAATGGAGCGTTCGTATGAGAATCGTGGTCGTCGGCCTCGGCAAGGTTGGCCGTGCCCTGACCGCCCAGCTTACGGCGGAAAATAACGACATCGTCGTCATCGACCAAAACCCTGACCTGATCGAGGACATTGTCAATATTTATGACGTGCGCGGTCTGGCCGGCAACGGCGGCTGCTATGACGTGCAGAAAGAGGCATTTGAGGACGGCGCAGACCTGCTGATCGCCACAACGTCCAGTGATGAGAGCAACATCCTGGCCTGCCTCGTCGCCAAAAAGCTGGGCACGCAGCATACGATTGCGCGTATCCGCAACCCGGAGTATGAGAAGCAGCTGCGCTTTATGCGCGATGACCTTGGTCTGTCGATGTTCGTCAACCCGGAAAAAGCCACGGCGCGTGAGATCGCCCGCGTGCTGCGTTTCCCGTCTGCCATCAAGCGTGAGCAGTTCTGCCGCCAGCGGTTTGAGCTGATCGAGTACCGCCTGGCCGACGACAACCCGCTGGTGGGCTTGCAGCTGTCGGACCTGTACCGCAACATCCGGGTCAAAATTCTGATCTGCGCCGTCGCCCGCGGCAGCGAGACGATCATCCCCACGGGTATGTTTACGCTGCGGGCCGGGGACAAGATCTACCTGACGGCCTCGGCCCGGGATCTGGAATCCTTCTTCCGCAAGCTGAACCTGTTCAAGGCCAAGGCCAGCAACGTCATGATCGTCGGTGCAAGCCGGATGACCTATTATCTGGTCAAGGAGCTGCAGGACATCCAGAAGCGGGTGACCGTCATCGACAGCGATGCGGCCCGCTGCCAGGAGATGAGCGAGAAGTTCCCCGGCGTGCTGGTCATCCACGGCGACGGTGCGGATGCCGAGCTGCTGAGTGAGGAGCGCATCACCGATATGGACGCCTTTGTGGCGCTGACCGGCCTGGACGAAACAAACATCATTCTGGCGATGTACGCCTCCCAGATAAACTCCTGCAAGGTCGTGGCCAAGATCAACCGCGAGTCCTTCGCCGAGCTGGCCGCTGCCAAGGGGATGGTGGACAGCGTCGTCTCCACGGCGTCGGTCACATCGGAGTCCATTGCCATGTACGTCCGCGCCATGCAGAACAGCTTTGAGTCGGAGAACATCAAGACGCTGCACCGTCTGGTGGGCGGGCGCGTGGAGGCGCTGGAATTCAACGTTGCGCCGGGTTTGCCGTTCATCGGCGTACCGCTGAAGGATCTGACCCTGCGCAAGGGGCTGCTGGTGGCGGGCATCGTGCGCCGCAATGGCCAGACGGTCATCCCGTCCGGCAACGATGCCCTGCAGGAGGGCGACGATGTCGTCATCGTCACCACCGACACAACGCTGCACTCGCTGCGCGACATTGTAAAGTGAGGGCGCAGCCATGAACTATAAAATGGTAGGGTTTGTGCTGGGGCGCATCTTCCTGATCGAAGCAGCCCTCATGCTCTTTCCCATGGGCTGCGCCGCCATCTACGGCGAGTGGAGCGTTGTGCTTTCCTTCCTGTGGCCGACGCTGATCGTGCTGGCGCTGGGCCTGATAACCAGCCTGCGCACCCCCAAAAACACGAAAATCTACGCCCGCGACGGCCTGGCCATCGTGGCGCTTGTCTGGGTGCTGATGTCGGTTTTCGGCGCACTGCCGTTTGTCATCTCCGGCGAGATACCGTCCTTTGTCGATGCTTTTTTTGAGACGGTCTCGGGCTTTACGACGACAGGCTCGACAATTCTGACCGAAGTCGAGGCGCTGAGCCACGGCACGCTGTTCTGGCGCAGCTTTTCCCACTGGATCGGCGGCATGGGCGTGCTGGTCTTTGCCATGGCCGTGCTGCCCATGACCGATGGCCGTGCCATGCACCTGATGCGCGCCGAGGTCCCCGGCCCGACCTGCGGAAAAATTTCCAGCAAGCTGAGCGACAGCGCAAAGATTTTGTATGCCATTTATCTGGTCATGACCGTCATCGAGACGATTCTGCTCTGCGCGGGCGGTATGCCGCTGTTTGACGCGCTCATTCATGCGTTCGGCACGGCAGGCACGGGCGGCTTCAGCAACAAGGCGCTGAGCGTCGGCGCGTACAACAGCCCGTATTTTGAGATCGTCATCGGCGTGTTCATGCTGCTGTTCGGCATTAACTTTAACCTGTATTATTTCCTGCTGCTGCGTCATTTCCGTGAGGCGTTCGCCTCCGAGGAGATGCACGTCTACTTAGGCATCGTCGCGTTCTCGACGCTGACGATCACGGCGAACATCGCGAGTATGTACGACAGTGTCGGCACGGCGCTGCGCACGGCGTTCTTCCAGGTGTCGTCCATCGTCACGACCACCGGCTACGCCACGGCGGACTTCAACCTCTGGCCGACCTACTCCCGCATCGTGATCGTGATCCTGACGTTTGTGGGCGCATGCGCGGGCTCGACGGCGGGCGGCTTGAAAGTATCGCGCGTCATCATCCTTTTCAAGGCGGCACGGCAGGACCTGAACAAGATGCTGCACAGCCATGCCGTGACGACGGTCCGCTTTGAGGGCAAACCGCTGGACGAAAAGACGCTGCGCGGTGTGCACAACTATTTCAACATTTATATGCTGCTGCTGACGCTGTCGGTGCTGCTGCTCTCGCTGGACGGGTTCGATCTGGTGACGACGTTTACATCCGTCGCGACCTGCCTGAACAACGTCGGTCCCGGCCTTGAGATGGTCGGTCCGATAGGCAGCTTTGCGGATTTCTCCGCTCCGGCCAAGCTGCTGCTGGCCTTTGACATGCTGGCGGGCCGTCTGGAGCTCTACCCGATGCTGGCCCTTTTTGCTCCGCGCCTCTGGCGCAAGCGCATCAATGCGATGCACGAGGCAAGAGCGAAGTAAGGGGGAGGGCGGGGGTTCTTTCTTTACAAAGAAAGAACCAAAGAAATTCCAAACCAATACAATCATAGAACCGGGCAGCTGCCATCTTTACGGCAGCTGCCCGGTTTTGGTTTATGTATGGACGTTTCGGGGGTAGAGTGTAGGGCGGCCAGCCCTCTGGCCGCCGCAAGGGGCGTACTGCCTTGCGGTGCCAATCTGTTTTTAGAGGGAGCTATAGGCGGGAAAAAATGTGAGTACCCCCACAAACTGGGATTTACAGAACCATTTCCCATAACAAAGATGAAATAAATGGTTGAAAGAAAAACATAATAAATACTACAGATACACATATTATGTAAAAGTCACCCATTTTTGAATTTGAAAAGATTCGCTTCGTAAAATTATCAGTTATCCTATGTACAATAAAATATCCAATTATAGTACCAACAGTATTTGTAATAATATCGTTTATATCACTCGTTCTAAAAGTAAAAATCTGTGATATTTCAATTAAACTTGTGACTATAAATCCCATTAAGGCAATATTTTTAATGTTTCTAAATTTATCCCACAATATAGGCAAAAAGAAACCAAATGGAACAAATAAAAGTACATTCAAACAAGCATTAATGGAATCCGAAACCATATCCAAAAACGGGATAACGTTCACTGTAAAATCAATTTTCAGAGATGCTATATTAGGAAAGCCTACAAGTGCTAAGACTGCAGTAAAATAAAACCCAAATACCATATAAATAATAGTTCGTTTCCAGCTATGAAAACATAACTTATTATATATGCACCAAATAGGAATTATAAAAACAGCTGCCGCAACAATTTCGATAAGTGCACTATATATTCTATACATGTTTTTCTACCTCCACAACTTCTAATTTACCTTATTATACCACACCCCGCCGCTGCGTGTCTATTTCCCGCCGCGCCCGCATACCCTGTACCAAACCACAACAGGGGAGGGGCTTGCCATGCGGCGGGATGCAGACAGAGAGGAACGAAACGCAAGATTGCTGGCGGGCGTGGTGCTGGCGGCTATGCTGGTGCTGCTGTCCGGCATCATCCATCTGCTGTACCACCGGGAGTACGCCGAGACCGACACCCCCAACGACTGCTTTGCGGTGTCGGCGGCGACGGGGGAGACGGCGCTGCCCAAAATCGTCTGCCTGACCTTTGACGACGGCCCCAGCAAAAACACCCGGCCAATTCTGGAAATTCTCGATAAGGAGCAGGTCCCGGCCACCTTCTTTGTCTGCGCGCAGGACGCCAACGAAAAATATCTGCCCCTTGTGGCGGACATCGCGGCGGCGGGGCATCAGATCGCACTGCACAGCGCGACGCATCAATACTCCAAAATTTATGCGAGCACCGACGCATTCTGGCAGGACATCAGAACGCTGCGCCAGGCGTTGGAGCCGTATGTGGATGTGGCGGCCATCGACTGGCTGCGTTTCCCCGGCGGCAGCACAAACACAGTCAGCCACCGCTACGGCGGAAACGGTATCATGAAGGCCCTGAAAGCCCAGGCCGAGGACAAGGGCTACCACTGGATCGACTGGAACGTCTGCGCCGAGGACGCCACCGCCAGCCACCCGGATGCCGCGCAGATTTTGCGCAACATTCGCCGCGATGCCGATGGTCAGGACACCTGTGTCGTCCTGCTGCATGATACAAAAGCAACAGGTCAGACCGTCAAGGCCCTGCCCGATATGATCGCCTATTTCCGGGAGCAGGGCTACAATTTTTGTACGGTTGCACAGATGGATGCCTTGCAATGTGAAACAAAATAGGGTATAATGTACAAGAATCGAAAAGCGGTGGGAGGCGGAACGATGCGCAAAACGGAAAGCCAGAAGATAGCCCTCTGCGGTATGCTGGGGGCGCTTTCGGTGGTGCTTTTGCTGCTGGGCAGTGCACTGCAGATCGGCACCTATGCCGCGCCGATGCTGGCGGCGTTCCTGCTCATTCCGGTGCTGGAGGAATACGGCACGCGCTACGCGCTGACCCTCTACGTCTGCGTGGCAATTCTGGCCGTGCTCTTTGTGCCGGAGACCGAACTGGCGCTGTTTTACGTGCTGGTCATGGGGTATTACCCCGTGCTGCGCGTCAAGCTGAACGGCGTAAAAAGCACGCTCCTGCGCTGGCTGCTGAAGTTCGCGGTGTTCAACGCGGGCACGGTGCTGGTGTATCTTTTGCTGTTTGCACTGCTCGGGCCTGCCGTGCTGGACGAGCTGCTGGCCGACGGCACCGGGATGCTGGCAGCACTGCTGGCCGCGGGCAACCTGTCGTTCTGGCTGTGTGACCGCGCACTGGCGGCACTGACGCGGTATTACCACGTCATACTCAAGCCAAAACTGAAAAAGAAGTTTTAATTCGGGGAGGAAAACAATATGTGGTACGATGAGGCAGTGGTTTATCAGATCTACCCGCTGGGGCTTTGCGGCGCACCGCTGCAAAACGACGGTGACCAGGCGCAGGCGGGCGAGCACCGCATTCTGCGGGTGCTGGACTGGGTGGAGCACATCAAGCGCCTGGGCGCGACCTGCGTGCTGTTCAACCCGCTGTTTGAGAGCGACGCCCACGGCTATGACACCCGCGACTACAATAAGGTGGACTGCCGCCTGGGCACAAACGACGACCTCAGGCAGGTTTGCGCGGCGCTGCACGCGGCGGGCATAAAAATCCTGTTTGACGGCGTGTTCAACCATGTGGGCCGTGGCTTCTGGGCGTTCAAGGACGTGCAGGAGAAGCGCTGGGACAGCCCGTACAAGGACTGGTTCCACATCAGCTTTGACGGCAACACCAACTACAACGACGGCTTCTGGTATGAAGCGTGGGAGGGCTGCAACGAGCTGGTCAAGCTGAATCTGCAGAACCCGGCGGTGAAAAACTACCTGTTTGACGTTGTGCGCGGCTGGGTGCGGGACTACGACATCGACGGCCTGCGTTTGGATGTTGCTTACTGCCTCGACCTCGGCTTTCTGGCCGAGCTGCGCGGGCTGGCCGACAGCATCAAGCCGGAGTTCGCACTGGTGGGTGAGACGCTGCACGGCGACTACAACCGCTGGATGAACGACCACGCCTGCCACAGCGTAACGAACTACGAGTGCTACAAGGGCCTGTATTCGAGCTTCAACACGGGCAACATGCACGAGATCAGCTACAGCCTGAACCGCCAGTTCGGCTCCGAGCAGTGGTGCCTGTACACGGGCAAGCATCTGCTGAGCTTTGTAGATAACCACGATGTAACGCGCATTGCGACGATTTTGACGGACAAGGGCTGCCTACGCCCCATCTACGGTCTGCTGTTCGGTATGCCCGGTGTGCCGTCGGTCTACTACGGCAGTGAATGGGGCATGGAGGGCGACAAGCGCAACGGCGACCCGACGCTGCGCCCGGCGGTGGAGAAGCCCGAGGAGAACGACCTGACCGCCTGGATCGCGGCGCTGGCCCACGCCCACACGGGCAGCAAGGCGCTGTGCCGGGGCAGCTACCGCAATGTGCTGGTCCAGCCCAAGCAGCTGATTTTTGAGCGCTACGCCGACGGTGAGCGGGTGCTGGTGGCCATCAACGCGGACGGCAATCCGTTTGACGCCCACTTTGACGCAGGCTGCGGCCGCGCGGTGGACCTCATCACAGGCGCCGACCACGATTTCGGTGGCGGCAGCACGCTGGAGCCGTACAGCTGCCACTTCTGGAAATGTGAGCGATAATACGATATAAAAAAGCACCTGTCCGTGTGGGCAGGTGCCTTTTTGTGTTATGCTGTATGTTGTAAGGGGGCGGCGTCCTCGACGCCCCGCAGGGCAGTATGTAGGGCGGCCTGCCCTCAGGCCGCCGCAGGGGGGGAGGGTGCCCCGCCCTACAATGTATGGGTTAAAGGGGCAGCCCCTGTAAAGCCTGCGGGCCGGGCGCCCGGCCCCTACGGGGCGGCCCATGTATGGGTTAAGGTTTTAAAGTTTCTTTGCCTACTTTCTTTTCAAAGAAAGTAGGTCACAGGTTCGTATACCCCATCAGCTTTTCATCCACGACGGCGGCGGTGTCGCGGCCCTCGCGCAGCGCCCAGACGACAAGGCTCTGGCCGCGGCGCATATCGCCGCAGGCGAACACCTTCGGGTCGGCAGTGGCGTACTTCACATCGGCCACGGTGCCGCGCTTCGTGCGCTCGACGCCGAACGCATCGGCCACATAGGGCTCGCAACCCGTAAAGCCTGCCGCGATCAGCACAAGGTCGCAGTCCACGGTGAACTCCTCGCCGGTGGGCACCATCTGGCGGCGTCCGTCCACGACCTCGCTTTTCAGCTTGGAGATCAGCGCGCCGCAGACCTGCCCGGCCTCGTTCTTGTAGAACTCCTTGACCGTCGTCTGGTAGACGCGGGGGTCAAAGCCGAATTTGGCAATGGCCTCCTGCTGGCCGTAGTCGGTTTTCAGCACGCGGGGCCACTCCGGCCAATCGTTGCCGGGGGCGCGGGCCGCGGGCGGGCAGGGCATCATTTCCAGCTGCATGACGCTTTCGCAGCCCTGGCGGATGGCCGTGCCGACGCAGTCGTTGCCGGTGTCGCCGCCGCCGATGACTAGCACGCGCTTGCCCGCGGCGGAGACCGCCTTGCCGTCCGCAAAGTTGGAATCCAGCAGACTGCGGGTCACGCTGGTCAGGTAATCTACCGCAAAGAAGATGCCCTGCGCGTCGCGGCCCGGGGCCTGGATGTCGCGGGCCTGCTTCGCGCCGCAGCACAGCACCACGGCGTCATAGCGGGCCTTCAACTCCTCGGCGCTGACCGTATTGCCGACGTCGGCGTTAAAAACAAACTCAATGCCCTCGTCCTGCAAAATTTTCACGCGGCGGTCAATGACCCACTTTTCCAGCTTCATGTTGGGGATGCCGTACATCAGCAGGCCGCCTGCGCGGTCCTCGCGCTCATAGATGGTCACGCGATGGCCGCGCTTGTTGAGCAGGTCGGCCACGGACAGGCCCGCGGGACCCGCACCGATGACCGCCACGGTCTTGCCCGTGCGGGCCGGGGGCGGCACGGCATGAATGGCGCCGCTCTCGTAACCGTATTCCACGATGGCGCGCTCGTTTTCCTTGACCGTGACCGGGTCACCCGTGACGTTGCCGCAGGTGCAGGCCGCCTCGCACAGGGCGGGGCAGACCCGGCTCGTGAACTCCGGGTATCGGTTCGTGGCGATCAGCCGGTGCACGGCCAGATCCCACTTGCCCTGATAGACCAGGTCGTTCCACTCGGGGATCAGGTTGTTCAGCGGGCAGCCGTTGAACATGCCGCCCAGCTGAACGCCGCTCTGGCAGAAGGGGACGCCGCAGTCCATGCAGCGTGCGCCCTGGGCCTGCTGCTCGTCGGTGTGCAGCGGGACGTGAAACTCGTTAAAATTCCGGATGCGCTCCTCGGGCGGCAGCTCTAAACTGGTCTGCCGCGTAATTTCCATAAATCCTGTCGGTTTGCCCATGGTACTCTGCCTCCCTTACTTTGCGCTTTTCATGGCGTAGAACGCCTCGATCTGGGCCTGCTCGCTGTCCTCGCCCTTTTCCTCCATCTGGGCGATCAGGCGCAGCATCTTGTCGTAGTCGTGGGGCAGGACCTTCTTGAACTTGGGCAGATACTCGCCGAAGTTGTCAAGGATTTCCTTGCCGCGCGGCGACCCGGTCAGCTCCACATGCTCACGAATCAGGTCTTTCAACAGCGATACATCGTACTTGTGCTCCACAGGCTCCAGACTGACCATGTCCTTGTTGACGCGCTGGTAGAAGTCCCAGTCCTCGTCCAGCACGTAGGCGATGCCGCCGCTCATGCCGGCTGCAAAGTTCTTGCCGGTCTTGCCAAGCACGACCACCGTGCCGCCGGTCATGTACTCGCAGCCATGGTCGCCCACGCCCTCCACAACGGCAGTTGCGCCGGAGTTGCGCACGCAGAAGCGCTCACCGGCCACGCCGTTGATGAACGCCGTGCCGCCCGTAGCACCGTACAGTGCCACGTTGCCGATGACGATGTTCTCGCTGCGGTCAAAGGCGGCGTCCTTCGGCGGGTAGACGACGAGCTTGCCGCCGGACAGACCCTTGCCGATGTAGTCATTCGCGTCGCCGACCAGCTCGAGCGTCAGGCCCTTGGGGATGAACGCGCCGAAGCTCTGGCCGCCGTAGCCGTGGCAGACGACATGGAACGTGTCGTCGGGCAGCGTGTTGCCGAACCTGGCGGTGATCTCGCTACCAATGATCGTGCCGAACGCGCGGTCCGTGTTGCCGACGTCCAGCGTGACGGTGCTGGGCTTCGGCTCGGCGGAGTCGAAGCTCTTTTTGAATTTCTTCATCAGGATGCGCATGTCGGGGGTCTTTTCCAGCTGGAAGTTGTAAACATCCTTCGCGTTGAAGTGTACGTTGGAGTTCTCGACCAGCGGGTTCTGCAAAAGTGCGGTCAGGTCCATCTCACCGGCGCGGGAGCCTGCGGGCGCGGCTTTGACCTTGAGCAGGTCGGTGCGGCCCACCAGCTCATCGACGGTGCGCACGCCGAGCTTTGCCATGTACTCGCGCAGGTCCTCGGCCATGAAGCGCATAAAGTTCATGATGTACTCGGGCTTGCCCTTGAACCGCTTGCGCAGCTCGGGGTTCTGGGTGCAGATGCCCATGGGGCAGGTGTCAAGGTTGCAGACGCGCATCATGACGCAGCCCATGGCCACCAGCGGGCCGGTGCCGAAGCCGAATTCCTCGGCACCCAGCAGGGCGGCAATGGCAACATCGCGGCCACTCATCAGCTTGCTGTCCGCCTCGATGCGGACGCGGCTGCGCAGACCGTTCATGATCAGGCACTGGTGTGCCTCGGCAATGCCCAGCTCCCACGGCAGACCTGCGTTGTGGATGGAGTTGCGGGGGGCTGCGCCCGTGCCGCCGTCAAAGCCGGAAATCAGGATGACCTCCGCACCGGCCTTGGCAACGCCCGCGGCAATCGTGCCGACACCGGCCTCGCTGACGAGCTTGACGTTGATGGCTGCCTTGCGGTTGGAGCACTTCAAATCGTAGATCAGCTGCGCCAGGTCCTCGATCGAGTAAATATCGTGGTGGGGCGGGGGAGAGATCAGGCCGACGCCGGTGGTCGAGTTGCGGGTCTTGGCGACCCACGGATAGACCTTGCCGCCGGGCAGCTGGCCGCCCTCGCCGGGCTTCGCGCCCTGCGCCATCTTGATCTGGATCTCACTGGCGGAGACCAGATACTTGCTTGTCACGCCGAAGCGGGCAGACGCCACCTGCTTGATGGCGGAGTTGCGCTCGGTGCCGAAGCGGTCCTCGGCCTCGCCGCCCTCGCCGGTGTTGGACTTGCCGCCCAGACGGTTCATGGCGATAGCCATGCATTCGTGGGCCTCCTCAGACAACGCGCCGTAGCTCATCGCCGCGGTCTTGAAGCGCTTGACGATGGAGTCAACGCTCTCGACCTCGTCGAGGGGCACGCCCTGCTCGGGATAGTTGAAGTCCAGCAGGCTGCGCAGGTGCATCGCGTCGCCGTTCTCATTGGCAGCGGCGGCGGTGTACTGCTTGAAGGTATCGTAATTGCCGGTCCAGCAGGCCTGCTGCAAAAGGTGGATGGTCTGCGGGTTGTAGAGGTGCTGCTCGGCAGCGGGGCCGCCGCGGAATTTGTGCGCACCCAGGCTCGGCAGCTCGCGGTTGATGTCCAGACCCAGCGGGTCGAATGCCTCCTGATGGCGGGCTTCCAGATCATTCTGGATGTCCTGGATCGTGATGCCGCCTACGCGGGAGACGGTGTTCGTAAAGTATTTGTCGATGACCTCTTTCGAGATGCCCAGCGCCTCAAAGATCTGGCTGCCCGCGTAGGACTGGATCGTGGAAATGCCCATCTTGGACGCGATTTTGACAATGCCCGCCAGCACGGCCTTGTTGTAGTCGCTGACAGCGGCGTAGTAGTCCTTGTCGAGAAGGCCGTCGGAAATCAGCTCACCGATAGTCTCCTGCGCCAGATACGGGTTGATGGCAGCTGCGCCGTAGCCCAGCAGCGTGGCGAAGTCGTGTACCAGGCGCGGCTCGCCGCTTTCCAGAATCAGCGCCATGGCGGTGCGCTTGCGGGTGCGGACCAGATACTTGCTGACCGCGCCCACAGCCAGCAGGCTGGGAATGGCGACGTGGTACTCGTCAATGTCACGGTCCGACAAAATCAGGATGTTCGCGCCGTCGCGGTAGGCGCGGTCCACATCGACAAACAGGCGCTCAATGGCCTTTTCCAGGTCGGTGTTCTTGTAGTAGCAGATGGACAGCGTCACGACCTTGAAGCCGGGCACGTCCATGGCCTTGATCTTGAGCAGGTCGGTCTCGGTCAGAATCGGGTTCTCGATTTTCAGGACCTTGCAGTTGTCGGCGTCCTCCTCCAGAAGATTGCCCTGCGCACCGACGTAGACGGTGGTCGAGGTGACGATCTTCTCGCGCAGCGCGTCGATGGGCGGGTTCGTGACCTGCGCAAACATCTGCTTGAAATACTCGCTCAGATTCGGGCGGGTGTGGCTCAAAACGGCCAGCGGAGTATCGCTGCCCATGGCCCCGGAGGGCTCGCCGCCGTTCTTGGCCATCGGCAGAATGATCGTGGAGACGTCCTCATACCGGTAGCCGAACGCCTTCTGCAGCTGGACAAGCTGATCCTTCGTGTAGCTGGGCACCTTCTTGTTGGGCACCTTCAGGCTGGACAGCGGGACGAGGTTGCGGTCCAGCCACTCGCCGTAGGGCTGGCGGCTGGCGTAGTCGGCCTTCAGCTTTTCGTCGTCCACCAGCTCGCCCCTGACGGTATCCACCAGCAGCATCTTGCCGGGGCGCAGACGGTCCTTGCGCACGACCTCGTCAGCGGGAATGTCGAGCACGCCGACCTCGCTGGAAAGGATCAGGCGGCCATCCTTCGTGATGTAGTAGCGGCTCGGGCGCAGACCGTTGCGGTCCAGCACTGCGCCCATCACGTCGCCGTCGCTGAACAGGATGCTGGCGGGGCCGTCCCACGGCTCCAGCATCGTGGCATAGTACTGGTAGAAGTCGCGCTTCTTCGGGTCCATCGACTTGTTGTTGTCCCACGGCTCGGGGATCGTGACCATGACGGCCAGCGGCAGATCCATGCCGTTCATGACCATGAATTCCAGCGTGTTATCCAGCTGGGCAGAGTCGGAGCCGCCCTGGTTGACGATTGGCAGAACCTTCGTCATATCGTCCTTTAAATAGTTGGAACCGATGGTTTCCTCGCGGGCAAGCATCGTGTCCACGTTGCCGCGGATCGTGTTGATCTCGCCGTTGTGCAGGATGAAGCGGTTGGGGTGGGCGCGGTTCCAGCTCGGGGATGTGTTCGTCGAGAAGCGGCTGTGCACCATGCCGATGGCGGATTCATAGTCGGCGTCCTGCAGATCGGGATAGAACAGGCGCAGCTCCTTGACGAGGAACATACCTTTATAGACAATGGTGCGGCTGGACAGGCTGCAAACGTAGGTGTCGGGGCTGGACTGCTCAAACACGCGGCGCGCCACATAGAGGCGGCGGTCAAAGGCAATACCGGCCTCGACGCGCTGCGGCTTGCCCACAAAGCCCTGCCAGATGCTGGGCATGCAGGCAATGGCCTTGTGGCCGAGCACCTCGGGGCAGGTGGGAACCTCGCGCCAGCCTAAGAAGGGCAGACCCTCCTTTTTGCAGACGATCTCAAACAGCTTCTTGGCCTGGTTGCGCTTGAGCTCATCCTGCGGGAAAAAGAACATGCCAATGCCATATTCCCGCTCTGCGCCCAGGGTCAGCCCCTGCTCGGCAGCGGCCTTCTGGAAGAATTTGTCGCTGATCTGCGTCAGAATGCCGACGCCGTCGCCGGTCTTGCCCTCGGCGTCCTTGCCCGCGCGGTGCTCCAGATGCTCCACGATCTGCAGCGCATCGTCAATGGTTTTGTGGCTCTTGCGCCCCTTGATGTCCACCACAGCGCCGATGCCGCAGTTGTCATGCTCAAACCGGGGGCTGTACAGCCCGGCGGGGGTCTTGCGCTCGGTAAAGTTTTCCATACCTCGTTTGCTCCTTTCCCAATCCCGTTAAACCGCGCTGCGTCGCACATTTGCCGCGCGGGCGGGATAAACAAAAAAGACGCTCCCAACAGGGCACACAGGCCCCTTGTGGGAACGTCTTTGTTCTTGTCTGCATCATACCATAGATGCCGCCGCTTTACAATCCCGAAGCAGAAGATTTTACGGAAATTAAGCGAAAAACGTTTAGAAATTTGGTTTGGCAAGCGTAAACTTAATAAAATTAAGCTGTGTGGACTTTCTGCCGCTTTGTAGGGGCGGCATATATGCCGCCCGCGGCCTAATGGCATCCCCCTTTTCAGGTTTGCATTGTAGGGAGGGGTCTTGACCCCTCCGCGGCCTACCGCCGCCGCGAACCGCAAAAGCCCCTCCGGCCTCGTAAACTCGGCCACCTCCCCGCTGCGCGAGGAGGCTTTCTGCGGACGGCTCCGCCGCGCCGCCCTTTTCTTCCCGTTTATAAGATGTCAACAACCTTCAAAATATCCCCGTCCACCGTGAATTTCACTTTATTGCAGCCGAAATCCAGCGTGTACACCCGCTCCGGGTCGTGCTGGTAGGCGGGGCGGGGGTCGTTTTTCAGCACACCGGACAAAGCGGCGCGCTTGTTTTCCGGCACTTTGCACAAAAGCGCGTCGGGGCAAACCACCTGCAAAGCGTATTCCTTTGTCGTGTCCGTGAATCCGCCCCGGGCGTCGGGGTAGGCGTCCACATAGGGCAGATACGGCTTGATGTCGAAGATCGGCGTGCCGTCCAAAAGGTCCGCACCGCGGACGATCAGCTCGCCGTTTTCGACGCCCGCCAGCTCCACGCAGGAAAGCCCCAGCGCGTTCGGGCGGTAGGGGCTGCGGGTCGCAAAGACGCCGCGGCGCTCGTTGCCGCCCAGGCGCGGCGGGCGCACGGTGGGCCGCCAGCTTTTGCCCGCGGCATACTCCGCCGCCACGGTAGAAAACTGCCAGATCAGCCACAGCCGGTCATACCCCTCGATGCCGACCAGCGCGTTCGGGTCGCGGTATTCCGGCTCAAACACGATGCGCGCCGTCAGCTCCGGCACCAGCCCGCTCTGCCGCGGGATGCCGAATTTATCCGTAAAATCCGTGCGGATATGCGCAATCGGATGAATTGTGTACTCCATGGTAACGTCTGCCCCCTTTTTGTCGTCTATTATATAGGAAAGGAACAGATTTTACAACTTCCCCATCTTCCCACCATCGTCGAAATATGGTACAATATGTGGTATATTGCACGTAAGGAGGTGTGCGTTTGGCACCAATCATCCGTACAGAGAAGCTGCGCAAGGTCTATGCCGTCGGCAAGGAGCGCGTCGTTGCGCTGAATAATGTCGATTTGTCGATAGAAAAAGGCGAGTTCTGCTGTATCGTCGGCCAGTCGGGCAGCGGCAAGTCCACGCTGCTGAACCAGCTGGCCGGGCTGGAAAAGCCGACGTCCGGCAAGGTATACATAGGAAAGCACGAGATCAGCAAAATGACCGAGAACGAGTTGGCCGAGTTCCGCCAGCAGCACCTGGGGTTCATTTTTCAGAGCTACAACCTGCTGCCCACCATGACGGCGGCGGAGAACGTCGCCCTGCCGCTGATGTTCAAGGGTGTGGACAAAAAGACCCGTCTGGCCCGCGCCCGCAAAGAGCTGAAATCCATGGGTCTGCTGGGCCGCGCCAACCACCTGCCCACCGAGATGAGCGGCGGTCAGCAGCAGCGCGTCGGCATTGCCCGCGCGTTCGTCAGCAGTCCCAAGGTCATTTTTGCCGATGAGCCGACAGGAAACCTCGACTCCCGCACAAGCAAGCAGGTGCTGTACCGCATGCTGGAAATGTCCAAAAACAGCGGTGTCACGTTCGTTATGGTCACCCACGAGCCGGATCTGGCCGAGTGCGCGGACCGCATTGTGACGATCCTGGACGGCAAGGTCTGCTCCAACGTCGTGCAGGACGAGGAGACGAAGAAGAAAAACCGCGACGCCCTTTTTGCCGATCTGGAAGGGAATCTGGATATTGGCGGGGAGGCAGCGAAGGAACAGAAAGCGAAGGAACAGAAAAAGTAATAAGCCCGAGGCCCCGACCGAGGGCGGTTGAGGGGCGTGTTTTCGCCGCGGCCCGCTCACGGAGCCGCCACACAAGCTCTCCCCTCATCAGCCGCCTGCGGGCGGCAGCTTCCCCCCAGGGGGAAGCCTTGGGGTTATAAAATTTGGAGGTACAAACTTACCATGAAACGCCTATTTTCCCTGCTGACCGCCTTTGCTCTGGCGGCGGCGCTGTGTGCGCCGGTTATGGCAGACGACGTCACCACACCGGATGTCACCGACCCCACCCCCACGCCGACAGCGGCCATTGACACGACCAGCTCCGACGGCGTCTACGTCTCCGCCTATTCCGTCACCGACACTGCGGGCGGCGAGGTCACCACCGTGCAGGTCGGTGATAAGATCAACATCGTGCTCAAGGTCGTGGACCACGCCTCGGCGCGGTACTGCGTCAAGCCGGAGGAGATCTCCGCGCGCATCAACTCCGCCGTGTTCACCTACACCGGCACCGGCGAGATCGGCCAGCTGTTCGACAGCAACGACGACCCCAACGCCACCCGCCTGCAGAACGTCCGCAACGGCTCGGCCTCGCCGGAGGAGGTTGCGGCGAACGCGCAGTATAATTATTACAGCTACGTCATTTTGTTCCGCGACGTCATCTACAACGGCGGCGGCAACACGCTGCCCATCAACCTGTCCTATCTGGACACCGCCAAGCCGCTGCAGCAGTTCAGCGTCACGCTGGGCCAGTGCGTGGACAAGGACCAGACGACCTCGCCCAACCTGCTCGTGCGCACCTCCAGCTACGGCGACAGCGTCACCGCAGGGCAGGCGTTCGACCTCTCCCTCGGCCTCTATGCCACCGACGGCAATGAGAACCTCGACGACGTCATCGTCTCGCTGACGCTGCCCGAGAACATCTCCCTGAACGGCGGCAGCCTGTCCAGCTACCTCGGCACCATCTGCCCCAAGCAGACCCGGGACGTCACGTTCCAGGTCATGCCCGCCTCCGGCTTTACCGGCACGGTGGCCAGCATCACCGTCAACATGACCGGCACCGGCTCTGTCACCGGCAAGGAGGTCAGCGGCACCACGACGATTTCCGTGCCCGTCAGCCAGCCCGACCGCTTTGAGGTCGGCCAGCTCGAGCTGTCCGGCGACACGATCTATGTCGGCGACACCGGCAGCGTCTCCCTCTCCTACGTCAACAAGGGTAAGAACCCCGTCAGCAATCTGGAAGCCCGCCTGACCGGCACGAATCTGGGTGCGGGCGGCTACCAGTACCTCGGCAACCTGGCCGCCGGCACCGAGGGCAGCGTGGACTTTGACATCGCCCCCGATGCCGCGGGCACGGTCAGCGGCATCATCACGCTGAACTACGAGGATGCCTCCGGCAACCCGCAGACCATCTCGAAGGACTTCTCTGTCAGTGCCGAGGAGATGAACATGGACGACTTCAACTATGACCCGTCGATGGACGACACCCAGCCCGAGCAGACCGGTATGCCGGTCTGGGCGTGGGTGCTCATCGGTGTCTGCGGCGCAGTGGTCGTGATCGTGGTCATCGTGGTCGTGGTACGCAAGCGCAAAAAGGCCAAGGCACTGGCCGCGCTGGAAGCAGAGGACAGCGATGAAGATCTCTGATGAAATCAGCCTGTCGGCGCGCAACCTGCTGCGCCGCAAGGGCCGCACGGCGCTGACGCTCGTCGGCGTCGTCATCGGCACCTGCATGGTCGTGCTGATGATCTCGCTGGGCATTGCCCAGACCAAAACCAACGAGGAGATGCTGCAAAGCTGGGGCGACCTGACCCAGGTGCAGATCTACGGCTACGGCACGATGGTCGGCAGCGACGGCAAGCCGCTGTATCTGGACGACGCGGCCATCGCCAACATCAAGCAGATCCCCCACGTGGCGGCGGCCACGCCCTACGCGCAGGCGTATAATCTGGAGGGCACCATCACGGCGGGCCGCAATGACCGCTACACGATGGAAATTTACAATTTGATCGGCATCGACCCCACGGCACTGGAGCCGATGGGCTTCGCCCTGCAGAGCGGCAGCTGGCTCACGAACACCCCCGCCAGCGAGAAGGCGGCGAAATTACAGATTTTGGTCGGCGGGTCCACCGGGTATGAGTTTCAGGACTCGCGCAAGAGCCCCAACAGCCCCAAGCGCTACCGCTGGCAGGGCCAGACCGATGCCAACGGCAAGGAGCTGCCGCCCTTTGTGGACATCGACAAGGATAAGATGACCCTGACCATCCGGACCGGCGAGGGCTCCACCGAAAAGACCCGCAGCTGGGAGCTGGAGGTCGTGGGCGTGCTGGAGCCGGACGGCGCCAAGGGCTACTGGACCCAGAGCGGCATTGTGCTGCGCATTCAGGACATGAAGATGCTGCAAAAGGTCTACAACGACATGACCAAAACCAAGACCGAGGAAAAGAGCTACGAGCAGGTCTACGTCAAGGTCGATGACCTGAAGAACGTCACCGACGTTGAGACGGCCATCCACGAGCTGGGCTTCACCAACACCTACTCGATGAACCAGCAGCGCGAGGAGATGCAGCAGCAGGTCATAAAAAGCCAGATGATCTTCGGCGGCATCGCGGCGGTCTCGCTGTTTGTGGCGGCCATCAACATCATCAACACCATGACGATGGCCATCTATGAGCGCACCCGGGAGATCGGCGTCATGAAGGTGCTGGGCTGTGAGCTGGGCAGCATCCGCACGATGTTCCTGCTGGAAAGCTCGACCATCGGGTTTATCGGCGGGCTGATCGGCGTAGCGTTCAGCCTGCTGGCCAGCTTTGTGCTGAACAACCTTTCCACAATTTTAGCGGCGTTCGGTCAGGGCGGCGGGTTGGACCTGTCCGGCCTGATGGGCGGCGGGTACTACTACATGGACGGGGGCGGCAGCGCGGCCATTTCGATCATCCCGCCCTGGCTCATGCTGGCGGCGCTGGTATTCGCCACGCTGGTGGGGCTGGTAGCCGGTATCCTGCCCGCGAACAAGGCGGTCAGGATCAGTGCGCTGGAAGCCATCCGGCACGATTAAGCGCTTATATGCTTATATAAAGAACCGAGGCAGTCCCTGGAAAAGGGATCGCCTCGGTTTTTTTGTCGCCGTTCCCGCACCGCCGCGCGGCGGGGTGCAGGCGCTTGTTGATGGGGCGGTTCGTAGGGAGGGGGCTTGACCCCTCCGCGGGCGTTTATGGACGGCATAGGGCTTGCCCACCGCCGTGCGGTAGGGGCCGGGCATGCCCGGCCCGGGGGTTTTCCCGGAGATGGGCGGCGGCGGGAGGTTTCCGGGGCGTCGGGGACGCCGCCCCCTACGTGGGTGGCCGCCCGTTGACGGGTAGCCGCGCGAACTTGCGGCGGGGTGCAGGCACTCGTTGATGGGTCGGTTCGTAGGGAGGGGTCTTGACCCCTCCGCGGGCGTTTGCGGACGGCAGGGGGCTTGCCCGCCGCCGCGCGGTAGGGGCCGGGCATGCCCGGCCCGGGGGTTTTCCCGGGGATGGGCGGCGGCAGAAGGTTTCCGGGGCGTCGGGGACGCCGCCCCCTACGTGGGTGGCTGCCCGTTGATGGGCTGCCGCGCGAACTTGCGGCGGGATGCGGGCATACCCGCCCTACGGATGTAATTCACGTAAGCGCTGTAGGGGCGGCATATATGCCGCCCGCGAGTTTATGCGGGATGCCGTTCGCCGGTTGTTGTTTTTCTTTCAACAGTGGGCTGGCCATACGGTTGAAAATGTATCCTCGTTGCCGGGCATGGACGTTTGATAACCGACTTCATCCCACTTTGTTTTCGGTACGGCTACATCTGTGTTTTTAACAACATTTCGGACTTTTCCACCGCGGAGTTCTACAACTATAGGCAGTTTTCAACATTTTCAACAGGAAAATAAGGTCTGCAGAGAGCCTTTCGCAAAAAGTTCCGCTCGTTTTCTGTGAAGCACCGTTATTTTATAGTTTTCCACAGTTTTCACGAGTTTTCCACAGGGAAAACCCCGGGAAACGGTGGAAAACCGGTTTTCCTGTGGAAAAGGGGTACCTGTAGGGGTGCCGGGCCGTGGTTACGCCTATATCTTGTTTACAAACGGTTCATTTTTGCCCCATGTATAGCCGGTTGTGAACGGTGGAAAAATAAGAGTTTTCAACATCACTGTGGAAAACGGTGTGGAAAGAGTTCAGAGGGGGAACAGGAGCCCGCGGGAGCCCCGTCGAGACCCTTCCGGCCTGCGCGCAAGCGCGCGGCCACCTCCCCTAAAAGGGGAGGCTTTGGCGGGCTTCGCCCGGATTTAAGCAATAAAAAAGCAGCTGCCCCATTGCTATACAGGGACAGCTGCTTTTTCAACAGGATTGTTTAAAACTCGATCTTACCGAAGGCGAAATCGTCACCGTCGTGGATGCGCTCGGTGGTCTTGGGTGCCATCGGCTTGGCTGCGGGGTCGCGCGGGGCATCCGCAAACTCGCGGGCTGGCACGCTGGAGCGCGGGCCGCCG
>OLRE01001644.1_pt1 | contig 20870 bp, 29 predicted proteins | sample 1672461 | NCBI WGS metagenome assembly OLRE01 (sample SAMEA3136688, study PRJEB25190) | human gut metagenome | biome: human gut; feature: human-associated habitat; material: faeces | place: Austria | collected 2013
CGAAATAGTCAGTTCCTTCCACTGTCCCTCATTACGGTAATCCTTTACTAAGAATCTCTGCTGCGGAAATCAGCAACCATTCATCGTCAGTCATTCTTGCAAAGCTGAATACCCACTGTCCGGGATAAAAATTACGCTGTTTTCCATACCAACCCCAATAGGAACAGTCAGTACAAGTCCCAGACTTTTTTTCATCCCCACTGTGCTTAAGCCATCTATCCAGGAACGGCTGTCCGCCACTACCGGCTTGCATATTAAATTCGATTTTACTGTTTTCAATTTCTTCCTTAGTGAGATTTAAAACATTATTCAATGGCAAATCCATAATCTCACCCCTTTCAACTGTGGTTCTATCTTATACTCCAAAGAATGCTATCAATCTTCTTTATTTTTGATATTCCTTTGTAATCAGGCAACACTTGGTCAAACTCACTAATACATTCTTTTCCTTTTTCTGTTTCCAAAAAATCGGCATACCACTTTTCTATATCAGCATAAAGCATAATTGCATTCTTCAATTTTTCTTCCTTCATTGTTCCAGTTAATTGCATATTCAGATTCTGAACAACGTAGCGATCCCATATCGGCTTTTCAGGAATTATTGTTGCAAGCATTTTACTCGAAAAAGACGGCTCGATATTTCCGGTACATTCATAAAGATATGTAATAATATTTTTGAAGGTTGGCTTACCATTCTTAACACTTTCAAAATACTCATAATAAGATTTTCTCCAACTCTCATTTCGCCTTACTACATAAAACCCATTGAAAGTTCGTTGAAAATCAGTATCAATAGCAACATTCGTGATACTGACTTGTTCCATTATATATCGGTATTTATCAAGTCCCATACTTGATGCCAAGCGTTCCTGAAATACTTTCCTAACATCAAAACTCATATCCATAACCTTTACCCCATCAGGAATCAAACTAATCTTCTCTCTTTACATAGGTCAGTTCAATATCGTATCCCAAAGCCTCAAGCATCTGCACGAAGGTCTTATTCACAACACTATCCTGCTTTTTGATGATGCGGTTGACATACTGACCTGTCGTTCCGATGGTTTCCGCAAGCTGTGCTTGGGTGGTTCCGTTCTCTATACATTTGACTTTTACATCTACTTCAATATTGTTCTTTATCATATATTTGCTGCTCCTGCTCGTAATTCTTGTTAGTTCTAACACAAATCGGATAATTTATTATACTACAGAACCCAACAAATTACAATATTAGCAGATGAATCAACAATGAATTTTTTGTAACAAAAAACACCCCGCCGAAGCGAGGTGCCAATAATCTGAACTGTATTTACCTGTGGATATCCACATTTGTGCCGGATTTGAATTCCACGATAACTTTCTCATCGTAGACCGTGATTTTCTCAATCAGCCTGCGAACCAACTGCTCATCGTATTCAGTGATGTCCTGCGTCTGCTCTGCGAAAAACTGCTGCATTTCACTGATTCGCTGTTTCATACCTTCACGCGTTGCTCCCTCCACTTGGGCATTCTGTTTTGCCTCACGAAGCCTATAAATCTCATCTACAATGCTGTCATAGTTTCCATTGGCATTTGCTACATTCAGCAGTTCTCTCTGCAATTCTTCCAGCCTTGCGTCAATCTCGTCAAGGGAAATACCATCTGTTCCCGTAAGCACCGCCTCTACATTTCTCTGCAGAACATCGTACATAGTATCCTTTTGACCAAGTGCCATGTTAATGGCTCGAACCACAAGGTTTTGTAATTCTGATTCATGGATAGCGTCGGCATTGCAGGCTCCCGGACCATGTTCCACCCTGGTGCAGCAGCGCCACACGATAGAGTGCTTTCCTCGGTTATTCCATACAACCCTGCGGTAGATGTCCCCGCATTTGGAACAGTACACAATGCTGGACAATGCGTACTTGCTGCTATAAACACGTTTCTTTCTGTTCTGACCGCTGTGGAGATTGGCTCGTCTCACCATCTCTTCCTGCACCTGCATATAAAGTTCACGGGGAATAATGGCTTCGTGGCTGTTTTCCACATAATACTGTAACACCAAGCCATTATTGGGAACACGCTTCTTTTCCAAGAAATCCACCGTGTAGGTCTTCTGAAAAAGGGCATCTCCGATGTATTTTTCGTTTTTGAGGATTTTCTGCAGGGTTTCCGCTCGCCATTTCTTTTTCCCGGCACCCGTCAAAATACCATCCGCTTCTAAACCTCTGCCGATCTGCTGCAAACTTGCACCTTCAAGGTACTCTCTGAAAATTCGTTTGACCACCTCCGCTTCATCGGGTTCGATAATCAACTGTCCCTTTTCATCTTTGGTATATCCAAGAAAACGGTTGTGGTTCACAGTAATCTGTCCCTGCTGATAACGGTACTGAAATCCCAACTTTACATTCTGTGATAAGGACTGGCTTTCCTGCTGTGCAAGACTCGCCATAATGGTAAGCAGTACCTCTCCCTTGGCATCCATCGTATTGATGTTTTCCTTCTCAAAATAAACGGGAATATTCTTTTCCTTAAGCTGTCTGATATATTTAAGGCAGTCTAAAGTATTTCTCGCAAATCGACTTATGGACTTGCTAACAATCATATCGATTTTGCCCGCCATAGCCTCATCAATCATGCGGTTGAACTCTTCTCGTTTTTTGGTATTGGTTCCGGATATTCCGTCATCAGCGAATATTCCGGCAAACTCCCATTCCGGATTCTTGCGAATATAATCCGTGTAATGCTCTACCTGTGCCTCATAACTGGTAGCCTGCTCATCACTATCGGTGGATACTCGGCAGTAGGCTGCTACACGGAGTTTCGGTATTTCAGATTCTTTTGCAGTGTTACCAACACGCCTACGTGCCGGAATCACCGTTATGTTTTTAACTGTTTCCATTAGAATTCATCTCACTTTCTATCAGACTATAGGCGTATTCAGCCTGCTCGTAAGGGTCATAGAAAACCTTTGTCTGTCGACCCATTGTAAAACACAGGGGAACGGCAGGCATTTCTTTGCCCTTCAGTTCTCTGACCCTGCCAAGCTGACTGGCTCTGGATTGTCTTTCTTCCTCGGCTTTGTCGAACAGTTCCTGATCAATAATGGCGGGGGAATAATCATCCCCAAGATAACGGGTATTTCGAAGCATCCTTCCGGCACTGCCGTGAAAAATCTTTAGCCCCACATTTTCTGCAGCAACCTTTAGTGCCTTACCGGAAATGTACTCTTCAAAAAAGCTTCTGACCTGTTCCGCCTGTACCTCATCGACAACAGCCTTTCCGTCTACAATGCGATATCCATATGGGGTATGTGCTGCCATTTAGTTCACCAACCTTTCCGTTAGATTCAATCCGCATTTTAGGTGGAACACAATCTTTGTCCTGGACTCCACCGTGATGCTTTCCACATAGGCAAGGAAGGTTTCATCCTCGAATGCCGTCAGCATCACGCCCTTGGTTGTAAAAGCCATCAATTTTTGCAGTTCCTTAATTCGTGTCTTGTCACCGCCAACGAAATTAACCAACTTTTCTTTTTCTGCCCGTAGCTTTTGTTCTTCCATAACAAGAGCGGCATTTTCTTTATTGAATACAGCAGGTTCTAATACCCCTGTTGCCATTAGGCTTGTAAGAATCTGTTTTCGGTCGGTGTTTCCTTCAATGCAGATATCTAATTCCTGAATACGAAGCAGTCGGTCTTTGTCATCCATCCCTCGCAGTGTTCGCAGTAGCGGCTTCAATATCACTTGGTGACCGTAGGTCAGCTTATTCATCATGGTCAGAAAAGCCAGCTTAATGCTCTCATCAGAAATATAGAGCATGGAGCATTCTTTCTTGTTTTCCAGGTGCTTTCCGCAAGTCCAAGCCACATAATTGCCGCTTGGCTTATAATGCTGCCTGCGCTTAAAAGTAGTACCGCATTCACCACATTTGATTTTGCCGGAAAAACAATAACGGTTCTGATATCGATAGGTATCTGTGCCGTTGCCTTTCTCCATTGCTCTCTGGTCAAGCACTGCACGTACCTTTTCAAAATCCTCATGGCTAATAATCGGCTCATGATGGTTCTCGCAAAGGAAACGGTCACGCTCACCATAATTGATGTGGCGGTTAAAACTGCTGTCACTGTAGGTCTTTTGAAAAATCACATCACCTGTGTATTTTTCGTTAGTAAGAATGGCTTTCACAGTGCCCGCACTCCATTTACCGTTCTTTTTTGTCTTGATGCCACGGTCATTCAATTCCCTGGCTATCGCATGAGTTCCTTTACCTGCAAGGCAGGCTGCAAAAATCTCTTTTACAATCTCTGCCTGCTCCGGCACAATAACCATCGTACCGTTATCGTTTTCATATCCATATGGTGGATATGAAATGATAAAGGTGCCGTTCTGAAAGCGTTTCTGCACCGACCATTTGCTATTTTCGGAAATGGATACCGACTCGCTTTCTGCCAGACTGCTCAAAATGGAAAGCATCAGTTCACTCTCCATTGAACCCGTGTTAATATTCTCCTTCTCGAAGAAAATGGAAATGCCCAAATCCGTCAGCTTTCGAACCATTTCCAGGCAGTCCGTTGTATTTCGCGCAAATCGGCTGATAGACTTGGTAATGATGAACTCTATCTTGCCGTCCTCACAATCGGCAATCATAGAAAGAAGTCCGGCACGGATATCCTTCTTCGTGCCTGTGATACCTTCGTCATAATACAGACCCACATACTCCCATTCATCATTGGAACGGATGTAACTATCATAATGGGCCTTTTGTGCTTCAAGGCTGATAAGCTGCTCATCACTTGCCGTAGATACTCGGCAGTAGGCAGCAACCTTCAATTTTTTCTTCTCAGCCAGGGGTTCATTTGTCCCGATTTTTGTTATCTTTTTCATCAACTCACCTCACTTTTTGGGCAGTGACATATTCCCGTACTATCGCAGAAATAGCAAGTCATTTAGCCCATAATCTCCGCCAGAAACGGTGAGAAAGTTTTGCGGTTTACAGCCGATATTTTGTGGAATTCATTCACAGAAATCATACCGAACATAAACATGGTTTCCAACACTTTCTGTGCCCTGTAATAGTCAAAATCTCGCTGCAATTCTTCCTGTGTAATCTCATGTGCCACGGCATTCGGCATCTTAAAGTTTTCTATTTTTTGTACTTCCATTTCGATTCCTCCAATCTTTAAAACAGTGGAAATGTTCCCTCTGCCTATATGCGAAAAGACAGGCTGAATCGAACCCCCTTAAAGGCAAAAAAATAATACCTGCCCACACTCCGAAGAATGCAGGCAGGCAAGATGCTCTGTTCCTAATGTTACTTTAAGAGTTCATTTACTTTTTTCTGTACCACTTTCCAATCATATCCTTCAGCAGACAGTTTTTTCTTTCGTTCTTCACCGTTACTCCATTTGCCGTCAATGACTTCTTTTGCAATTTCGTCTACTGACTTCTTTTTGCCATATCCGTTAAAGCCGCCATTTTTGATAATAGATGGATAGTTTTTATAGCAGTAATTCATATCGCAGTTTCCACTTATTCCGTTTACCTTTCCTTTTGAAGAATACTGCCACATACCATAATCACCTTTATATCTGCACTTGCTGTTATATTCCGCAACCCAAAGTGCATATTTTTTTGCAGTGCTTTCCGAAATAAATCTCTCTAACGGTGAGCGTGAAATATAAAGTCCGGCAAAATACCCGTTTTTCTCAAGTTCACCGCAGAAGGTATTTACAATGCTGTCACAAAAAGTTCTGCCTTTTGAAAACTGTTTCTGCTCCTCCAAATCAAAATACACAGGGTATTCAAATTGCTTCCCTTTTATGACGGACAGACAGGCTTTTGCTTCTTCCCTTGCCTCATCAGCCGACACCGCATAGGAATACCAGTACGCACCGACAGCAAGACCTGCGGCTTTTGCCTTACGATAGTTTTCTTCAAAATACTTATCCTTCTGCGAGGATAGCTTTCCGTATCCGGCTCGGATAATTACAAAACTGATACCGCTGTCTTTTACTTTTTGAAAGTCAATATTTCCTTGCCACTTAGAAACATCAATACCCTTTATCATTTTCTTTCCTCCTTTTCCGCTCTGTCATGGAGCTGTTCCAACACCGTCTTTATCTTCTCCGGCACAGGCAGTCCCAAATGGGCAGCATTTTCCAGAAGGCTCACACCTTCATTGGAAATATAGAAGAAAATCACCGCTGTCCTCAAGACACTGCCTGTCCCAATGATGTCTGCATCCAGTATATTTGCAATGCCCACCAACATAAAAATCAGTACCTTGCGGCAGATACCACGAAACCCAACTTCACTGGAAAGTGTATGGTCATTGACGGCACACATAACCCCTGTAATGTAGTCGATCACCACAAAGGCAAGCAGTGCATAAAGAAGTCCGTCACATCCTCCTAAAAAATATCCAAGCCAACCTCCAAGTGCCGAAATTATAAGCTGAATCATATCCCAAAAATCTTTCATTTTCATTCCTCCCAACTAAAAAAAGACGGTCATTCCGTCTTATATCCATTTAAATCATATCCTCGTTTCTGAAGTAATTCCTTTACTGCAGTAAGCTGTGTTTTCGGCACAGGTTTTACGGTTTTGTTATTCTCATCACAAGTTCTTCTTTGATTAATTACAAGCTGAAAATACATCTCCGTCATTTTAGTTCCCTCCCGTCAATGTTTCATAAAAGTCTGCCAAAGACTCCATTAAAGTCAAGTTATTTTGCTCCTGATGTTCATAGATATTCGCCTGCATTTCCATAATGGCAAGTTCTGCATCATTTGGCTGATAAGCAGGAAGGGCTTCCTTTTTTTCAGGAACGGTAAAGTATCCGTCCGTTACAGAATATTCCACACCGTTATAAAGATAGGTTTTACAATCCGTAAAAAGCATATATTCTCCCATTTCCATGTCAAATCGTTTCACTGCAAATTTTTCTTTTTCTATCGGCTCGGCAACAACCACCGACCCATAATGAACCCAGTCCGTCATTTCTTTAGCCTTATACCAGATTTCCGTTTCATTTCTTACTTCAAACATCAAATCACCTTCCTTGATATGTAACGGTTACGGAATGAATGTAATAGCTTTTTGAACCCGAATAGTATTCCACAAGCTGTACCTGTTCTCCGGCTGTGCAGTACATACTGAAGGTTTTGGATACGGTAGCGGATGTGCTTGTCTGAATTGTGCCGATACACGGCATAAGGTAAAATAGCGTACTGCCTCGGTCTGAAATATAATCACCCCAAGATACAGAGGATGTATCTGTTTTGCTTACATAGCTGGCACTGTTTACCGATGAGGCATCATAAGACGCATTTTGGTCAATGGTTCTTCCGCCCACATAACTGTAGTTATTGCTTGTAGCATTATAGCAATAAGACGCCGTTGCGGTGATAATTTTTCTTACCTCAATATTTGCGGAATAGCTTTGTGCATTTGATGTCACTGTAACTTTATAAACACCGCTGACAGGAGCGACAAACTTTGCAATACAGATATATCTGTCAGAATAGGTAGCGGATGTTATCGAACCCGAGTAAACTGTTATTCCCGTACCTGTCTGGCTTGCCTGCCGTTGGGAAATGAGATAACTAAGTTTTTGGCTAAGAACTCCCGTACTGCTTGCACTGTTGTTGGTAATGGTGTAGGAGCGGATGTTGTCAAGGTATCCTGCTCTTGCCGCTGTCCAAGAGGAAAGCAGTGCATTTAGTTTGCCCATAACCGTTCCCGCTGTGGCACTTCCGCCTGTGGCATTGGCTGATCCAATCAATGTGCTGATGATATAGCTTAATTTCTGGCTTAATGTTCCGCTTGAGTTTGCCGAAGTGCTTGCTGAGGTATTGGAAATAACGGCATTTAGTTTGCCGTTTACCGTTCCGTCAGTCGCAGTTCCGCCTGTATCATTTTTCTTTCCGATTAGTTTTTTCAGTGTTGCAAATACTGCTGTATCCATGTTTTTCCTCCTTTCAGTTTTGGCTGACAATGCTTGTAATCACATCATCTGTAATGGTTGTTGCCGTTGTGCTGTTTAAAAGTACATGATTGCCGTCAGAATCCCATGCCTTGGTTACACAGCGGATAACCGTATCTCCGATATTAGTGATTCGTTCTGCAATTTTCACTTCATTTAACACCATGGTTTCCGTAATGACCGTATCGGTGATGTTTGATGTCACCGTTGCCCCAATACGATAGGCGATATTGTCAAAGTCAAATGTCTGTAATTGAGAAATATCATTCAGCACACCCTGATACCATTCATTGATACTGCTTTGCAGATGTGAAAACTCTTTCTGCTGATTTGCAAGCTGTGCATTTGTTTTATTCTCCTGTGCCGTAAACCGGGTATTCATTTTTTCCTGCACTTCATCGCTGAACTGCTGATAGGCCTTGCTGTATGCAGTAAAATAGTCGCTTGCCGTAAAGCCTGTCAGTGTACAGTACACGCCGACTCTTTCATCGGTGATGTTATACTGCGTCAGGCTTACTGCACCCGATGCGATATAGATGGTGGCAAGAGGAATTTCAAAACGGTCAGCGGTCTGTGTAAGGTTTGGTATGGTTGGATTGGCGGAAGGCGTTCCTTCCAAAACATAAACACCGCAGATTCTGTTTACAAAGTCCGCTCTTGCCACCACTCGGTCATATCTGCCATAGTTGATATTACCTGTTGTAAGCAAGATATTTTCATCCTCATCATTGGCATAGAATCTGCCATTGATGAAGAATGAACCTGCCGCAACCGTGATATACATATTTCCGTTTAAGGCTGTCACCTGTAAGCCAGTAGAGTCTGCACCGTAAACACCATTTGAGAACAACTTGCTGAAATACAGTGCAAACTGCTCACTGGTATAGGTTCTGTCATAATTTCCATCACTGTCCATCACAGCATCAAAAGGAAAATAGGTTATACTCATCCAAACACCTCATTTCTTTGTAAAAATCGTGGGAATGGCATCCCCGTAGGTAATCTCCATTTCATAGGTCTTTTCATAAAAATGCGTTACTTTCTCTATAGGCTTTGCCAAGGCAAGACCGCTGTCCGTATCCGTTAAAAGCACCGTATCCCCAAGAAAGTAGTCTTTGTTATATTGATACTGCTCGGAGTTAAGAATGACAAATTCCGCACCTGTGGTTTTTGATTTTTCCTTCAGTCCTTCCAATAAATCCTCAACTGAACTGCCTTTCTCTACATACTCTCTGCGGAGAAGTCCTTCTGATTCCGTTTCACCATAGGCGGTGTAGCTTTCTGCTTCCGTTTCCGTTTGCTCGGTATAGAGATATGCCACATTTTTATAGTCCGAGGTTTCCTCATAAATATCTGTTTCGGAAATGTTGTTGAACTTATCTCCGAAAATCACTGTACTGCTCCTGTCGGAAACAGGCACGCAACAAAACACAAGCTTCTTCCCTTGAATGTCATACTCAAGCCGGAAACCGAAACCACCTAATTTGCTGATGAATTTCAAAATACTCAGACAGTCATTTGCCTCATATATGCGTTTTACTGTGTTTTTTTGAGACAGTCCAAGTCTTTTAAATGTGAAATTTGGGATTGTGCGTTTCTTGTCTGTTGGAGAAATAAAATTTCCCTGTATCAGACGGATACAGGCGTCCTCATAGGTTTCACCCACTGGCACTTCAAAGCCTTTGACGCACCGCCAAGAAAGAACGGACGTAATGTGTCTGCCTGTGATTTCGTATTTCCTCAAATCCTTGCTGTCGGTTTTATGCTTGTTTTCTGCCAAGTAAGCGTTATTTCCAACTACAAGAACATCCTCCGTAACCTTTATGTTTTTATAAACCTCGTTATCTGTAAAAGATAACTGAATATCTCCCACATCTCGAATACACTCCGAAAACTGAATACTGCTGTAAAACTGGAGAATGTCCTTCAGCGTAAAATCAGAATAAATATCAACTCTCAAAAAATCACCTCTGTAAAAAACTGCTGTATTTTTAAGTCATTACAACACCAACGGATTGTAGTTAAAATAAACCTCCAGATTGGTCACATTTTCCTCCGCACCGTATTCAATCTCGTTTTCTCCTACAAAGAACTTAAAAAAGCTGCTTTGGGTTGCATTTAAAACAGAAAAATCCTTACTGCCGTTCTTATAGATAATCGGCTGTTGCTTTGTAAAATCGATAAGCAATTCATCGCCCTTAGCCATTTCAGCCGTAAAATACACGCCTTCACCTGTTTTTCGGTTGATGATATACGGATTTAACACCGAGCCGAAGGAGGATACAAACCGTACCGTCCATCCACTGTCGGCATCTCCGGTATTATTGATTTTCGTTACAAGCTGTGCCGCCTTTACTCCGAAAAGGGTGTAGGGCGTGAAATACTGCGGAAAGACAAAGGAAGGAGTCATGCTTGCAAGATTGTCTGTTATGGTCTGCTCCTTCCAATAGGTGCCATAGCAGATTAGTTCTGTTTCAATACTGCCTTTTCCACCCGAATAAGAAAATACAGGTATGCTCTTGGGATAACATGAAATGGACTTTATATAACTGCCGTCAGAATATTTCAGCAAGCCTTCCGTTTTAGGATTAAACACGCTTTTGATATGCTTTTCAAACAAACGGTAGTTGCTGTCAGACTGAAACACTGCCTTGATGGTAATTTCTCTTGGTTCTAAATCAAGGTTTTGCAGTGTTTCTCCGTCCTGTCCGCTGTTTTTGTCGGTATAAAAAGAAGCATCCACATCTTCCTCAAATGCTGTCGGTATCAGATTTGAGAAAAATGAGATGCTTATGCTTTGGTTTGTTGCCGTATTGGTATAGATTAGGTTTTCTGTAGCTTTCATTTCATCACACTCCCGTAAAGCCAAGCCTTCTGAATGTTCTCTGCAATTCCTTTTGTTCCTTTCGTGCGGTGTTCTCCGAGGAATTGTAAAAATTCTGTGTTACGGAAACATTGGTATCTCCGCTTTTATTTGTAGTATTATTCTGATAAGTTTTGTTTTCCTGTGCCGTCAGAACTCGTTCGCCCTTATGGAGAATGGCTTTATACCCATCAAAAGGAACATAGTCCAGACCTCCTGCATGAGAGCCGTCTGCACCTTCACTCATTTCCCGATTCGCCGACCGCCAAAAGGCAAGCTTTTCCTTCAGCCAGTCAATGGTATCCGTTACCCAATCTTTCAAACTTCTCCAAATCTCCTTCATGCCGTTCCAAAGACTGTCAAAGGCATTGCATCCTGCATTATAAAAAGAAGAGCCCATATTTACTAAAGATGTTACCAGTTCATTGAACTTGTTTACTGCATTTGTTTTGATTTCCGTTACCTTCTGCAAAACTGCTGTTTTAATGGTATTCCATACAGATACAAGCTTTGGATAAAGAACATTTGTAATGAGATTTAAAATGCCGTCCTTCAAAACAACAAATAAACTAACCACACCATCCTTTAAAACAGTAACGATATTTGTAATGTCACTGCTGATGTTTTCCCAGTTTCCGCTGAAAATATCGGCAAAGAGCTGTGTTGCAGCAACAATTAAGTTCAGTGCTGTTTCCACAATGACCTTCACAGCGTCCCATACAAATGAAAAGTTCGTCTGTATCTCCGTTAATACGGTACTTAAAATTTCCTTTATGCTGTTCCAGATGATTTGGATGTTATTCCGAAAATCCTCATTGTTTTTATATAAGTCAGCAACAATCAAAATCAGTGCCGTTACTGCGGCAACTATTGCGGCGATTGGTGCAAGGGGCAATGCAAGTCCTGCGGAGAAGGAAGAAACAGCCGTCACCGCCGTACTGAACATTGGTGCAAGAGAACCAATACTTGTCATCAACGTTCCCAACACAACAAGCAAAGGGCCTGCGGCGGCAATCAGTGTACCGATAACAACAATCACCGTTTGTATGCCTGTGGGGAGGGAAGAAACCCATTCACATAATTTTTGTATTCCGCTTGTAACTGCGTCTATGGCAGGAGAGAAGGTATCCAGAATCACACCACCAAGAATAATAAATGTATTTTTCACCGCATTGACTGCTTTGTTGATTTTAGAACTGTTGGTCTGAAGCTTTTCAAAAGCACTTTCCGTTGCACCTGTGCTTTCACGCATTTGAGCAAGAGTGCCGTTGAAGTCCTCGGCACTGTCACCCAAAAAAATCAAGCCTGCCTTGCCTGCCTCGGCACTGCTCCATAAATCACCAAAGGAAAGATTCTGCTCATCGGCAGATTCCTTCAATATGGAAAGTACATCTGCAAGGCTTGCTCCGTTTTCCATCAGCTCCGCAAAGCTTTTGCCTGTCTTTTCCTTTAAAATATCGGATACCGTTGTACCTCTTTTTCCAAGTTCATTCAGCATGGAGTTCATATAGGTGGTGCTTTCCGCTGTGGCAACACCGTTTGCCGTCATTTTGGCATAACCTGCACAAAGCTGATCCAACTGCACATGATAAGCATTGGCAGTAGGGATAACCTTGCCCATGGAAGAAGATAGTTCCGCTACAGTCGTTTTGCCAAGGTTCTGTGTCTGAATCAGCATATCGGAAACATTTGTTACCTCAGACGCCTCCATGCCGTAAGCGTTTAAAATGGTGGTCAGCACATCCAAAGCCGCACCTGCATCGGCAAAGCCTGCCTTTGCAAGCTTAGTAGAATTGGTTACGAAATTGACCGCATCACCTGTTTTCTGACCTGCGGAAATGGCATTGTATACGTTGTCTGCAATTTCATTGGCGGAAATGCCTGTTTGGGAGGATAATGCCAATATCTGAGAACGCAGTTCATCAAGGGGAACTTCCGTAGTGTCCGCAATGGTGCTGACCTTTGCCATGGCATCCTCGAAATTCACTGCCGATACAGCCGCCGCAGTGCCGATTCCCGCAACAGCGGCAGATACGGGCATAACGGCTTTTCCTGCCGCTGTCAGCTTTCCGCCTGTTTCCTTCATTTTCTCACCAAAGGAATTGATGGTGACATTAGACCTTGCCACATCCTTTTCTAACTCCTTCAGCTGATTTTCCGTTGTAATCAGTTCTCTGCGGAAGGCATCATATTTGCCTTGGTCGATTTCACCGTTTCGGTACTGTTCTTCAACCTGTGATTGTGCGTCTTTTAAGGTCTGGAGTTTTTTCCTTGTTTCGTCCGCCTTTTCCGTAAGCAGTCTGTACTTTTGTGCCAAAAGCTCCGTATTGGACGGATCAAGCTTTAGTGCTTTCTGCACCTCGTTCAGCTGTTTCTGCGTAGTGCTGATAGAACGGTTGGCACTGCTCATGGCTTTGCTTAAATCCGTTGTGTCTGCACCGATTTTTACGGTAATGCCTTTGATGTCATTTGCCATAGGTTCACCTCCTTTGGGCATGAAAAAAGCACCTGTTTTTCAACAAGTGCTTATCATCGGTTTTACTTATTTTTTATTTCTTCAACAATCTGCGAAATCGTTATTTCACCTTTTATAAGTCGTTCACAATTCTTTTTGATATCATCCGTAATTTGATAACCTTCCATTCGGCTCGAAACAAGAGAGTTTTCCAAAGCTTTTTCAAATGTCATTTTATATCACCTCAAAACCAAATGTTTATTCATATGGTATTAAACTTAACAGACCGGAAGTTATCCCACTATAACTTTAACTATCTCTTCTGCAACATTATCTATATTCATATCTGATGTATCTATTCTCAACGCATCCGAATAATGATTATTCAAATACATTATTGCGTTTGACATATATGTTTCTGCTAAATCTACATCTCTTTTTTCTTGAGTATGTATACGTTGATACAAAATTTCGTTTGCAGCTGTTAGTATAAAATGATAGTTTTCAATATTTGCAAAACTATTTACAAGTCTTTCATTACAATCATCATTAATTAACGCAATTGGAATAATTAAATAGTCATAACTACCCTCTTGTATTATTTTCAGCATTTCTTTAATAAGTCCATCAATCAAATACTTTTTAGATTCAGGATATCTTTCTCCAAACAAATCAAATATAGAAGTTGGCTTATATTTCATCTGCAAAGCATCAAATTCAAGTAAATATGAATTTCTCATTTTTTTAGCAACTACATTAGCAACGGCAGTTTTTCCACTTCCAAAAGTGCCATCTATCCAAATTATCTTCATGGTTTCTCCTATAGTTTTCAATATAGCCATTCGAGTATTTATTTTTAAATTTTATCATAAAATAATATTATTATCTACGTATTTGTATACTCTCTGCTAAACAAATAAATCGTTTCTTCAAAAACACCCATATAAAATATATATTTCAACAATAACTTTCACCCAAACACTTCCTTCAGTCTTTTTATATCTGGCTTTGTCTGTGTCATCAGATAAGCATTTTTCAGATACTTTTTCCCCTTTTCGCTCTGCTCGCAGTTATAAATAAAGGAATCCCTCCGATACATCAGCCATTCATCAAGTGGGAGTGCTTTCACTTTAGTAATTGGAATATTGCAGTAATCCGCTATCATTTTGTTGCTGTAGCTGTAAATCTCCCAATGAAAGGCCCCATTATCCTCCATTGGATAATAGGGCAGCATTAGTTTGGGTCTTTTTGAATGGAAAGTACAAAATCCATATATTCGTTTGCAATAAAGTCTTGGATTTCCTCTACATCATAGCTTAAAACATCATTTCGGCTTACTTTAAAGCCGTTTTTATTTTGGTTTAAAAGTTGCTGAAATACGGAATAAATGTTTTTCACAGTCTCGGTTTCTTCAGCCGCCTGCATTTCGGAGATGGCCTCCAACACATATCCGTTTGGCGGAAGGAGAACAATGACCTTTCCGTTTTTCAGCTTTACAGGCAGTGTTTTTTGCTTTGGTTTTGTAAAATCATACATGGCAATTCTCCTTTATTCTTCTGTGTTTTCTGCACCGACACCCCAGTTGATTAAAAGCTTATGACCTTTGCTGTCAAGCTTTTCAGTTGCCTTAAAATCAAGGTCACAGACAGTCATGCTGTCCTTCTTTCTCTCAAGAGTAAAGCCGCCTTCCAACTGACCGATAATCATAGCAGACATACTTTCATCTGCAGCAGCGAATACAACTGCGTAGTATTTATCCTTAAAGTTTTTAATGCCGCCAATATAAATATTAGAACTGCTGTCGGTACTGTCTGTGGAAATTTCCGAGTTGGGTGCCATAATGCCGAAGGTATCCGGCATAAATGTACCGATACTGCCTTTGATGCCAATGTCCTCACCGGATAAAATCTTTCTTGTTATTTCCTCCATATCGTCCTTATAGGTATCAATGGTAGGCGTATAATAAATGGACGCACCGCCGGAAAGATAGCCTTTTCGGTTGTCTTCTACGGCAATCTCCGATATTTTCGGAATGGCACTGCCTTTTTCGTACTCCTTGATATACATATATCCGGAGCCGATGGCAATGTCCTCCGTCTGCTTTTGTGCTGTTTCGGGAATTTTCATTTTTTCACGCTCCAATCTTTTTATAAGTGCTGATGTTATAATAGGTTACAAATATATTCAATTCCTCAAGCCATACAGTTTCCGAGGAAAAAGGAATGCCTGCCGAATTTAACAAGCCTTCCAGTCTTTCCTCAGACTGCATATCCTTTTTTATTGTGTACAGTTCTACGCTGTAATCATAGCGGTACAGGTTGTTTCTGTTGTCACAGCCTTCCGCTTTTTTATTGCCGAGAAAGCAGAGAAAAGGCGGTTTTTGATTATCTGGAAAATGACTGTAGGCAACTGGAAGTCCTGTTTTATCCAAAAATGCTTTCATTTCTTTTTCATCCATTTTGCAGAACCTCCTTAATTCGCCGTTCCACATTTTCCTTTGCTTTTTCCTCATTTGGTTTGATATGGGGATAAGCAGGCGTTCTTCCGCCTTTGGTATGCACCTGTTTTTGTTTTCCCTTTGTTGTGTCGACAAAATTTTGATGTCCTTTTTCCAGAAGATGTGTCAAGTATCCTTGCGTGTTATAAACCTCATACTGCACATAGCCGTTTCTTTCGGTTTTCTTTATTTTCCAACTTTTTGCATACTTCTTTCGGTTGCCTTTGGGGCTGTCCCTTTTCAGATTTTCTTTCAGTGTTTCACTTTCTTCCTTGCATACCTCGGCTATTTTTTCTGATGTCTCCTCGGTGTACTGCTTTATGCAGTTTAAAATCTCATTTGTCATTTCCTGTATGGGTACTGCCATAAGCATCCTCGGATTCTGCTTTAATTTTTACTGTTTTGCCGTCATAGTCTGCAAAGTCAACTTGAATTATGTTGTAGGTTTTCCCACGAAATACAATGCGGTAATCCACGGCAGACAGCTCTGAAAGCTTTTTGCAAAAACGAACAGCAAAGGCTACGGAGTGCTGTTCCTCCGTATCTCCGCCAAGCTGTTCCTTTCCTCCTGTGGTTTTTACAGACGCAAAGCAGGAATAAAAATCCTGCCACTGCCGAAGTGCATTTCCTACATCGTCTGTTTGTGTACTGCATTTCTGAATCAAAATTCGCTGATTTAGTTTTGAAATATCCATTAAAAGCCTTCCTTTCTGATGCCGAAAAGCAGTGAACGCAGAGAAAGTGTCAGTTCCTTGTAGTCGGCATTTTCTCTGTGTTCATACAGATATGCAACGGCATACATGACGGCAATCTTAGATGATGGAATCGCACCAAGTTCATCCACAGATAATCTGGCTATATCTGCACAGAGATTCTGCCCTGTTGTTATGAAGTTTTCAATTAAGACATCATCATCAAAGTCTACACGAAGATATTTTTTCATTTCCTCCAAAGATACAAGCATTTGTCTCACCAACCTTAATCCGCTTTCAATCTTAAAATTTGCACTGCTTCGGGCAGGATAAGCTTGCCGTCCACACGTTCTTTTGCCACATAGCCAATCATACCGTTGCCTGCAAAAAGTTCGGTAAGCTGTTTAAAAGAGCGTGTTCCTCTGTCACCAATGTTGTAGTAGCTGTAATCACCGAAAGCGATGGCATCCTCCGGTGCGTATGCGGAAGTATAAATATCATAGCCTAAAATTTTATCAGGCTCGCCTGCCTGATAGGAAGGCTGCCACATGTAGGCACCGTTATTGTCCTTCAATTTTCGGATTGCAGCTAAGTTTTTATCATTGATGATAAAGGACGCATTTTTGCGGTAAGGACGCTTTAAGGCATAGATTAAGTTTAAAATATCATCCGCTTTCAATGCTGCGGTTAATGTTTCCGCTGTTGTGCCGCCGCCTGTTTTTGCAAAAAGTCCCAATGGCTGACCGACACCAGTCCCATTGAGGAATGCGTCCTCCTCGGCATTGGCAAGTGCTTTCCCGAACTGGTCAATGATGTAGCTCTCAAGACCAAAAGCATTATCGTAGAGAAGCTCCTCGGTTACCTTGATGGCAACATGAAGCTTATGGGCATCCAACAAAATCTGGCTGAATGTCGCATCACCAAAAGACAACGCACCGCCTTCCTCAATCCATGCGGCGGCAGGCTTTGTTGCCGCAATATTGATTTTGTGTTCGCCGGAGGTGGTAATGACACGACCAAGCTTTCTCATGATGTTTTCTTCTTCCAAGGTATCAATCAAACGGCTGTCATACTCCTCCGGAACAAGATAACCGCCGTCAGCATCCACGCCTTCCTGCAGAATGTCGGATACCTGACGGAAGTTGGTACGAAGTGCCGTAAGCATACCGTTTTTGTAGGCATCAGACGCTCGGACTGTTTTCTTCTTTTCTTTGCCGTCTGCGGTCATAGGCTTTGTGACAATAGGTGTACTCACAGGCTTATTCATTTCCTTTTCCATTGCATCCATTTGCTCCATACGTTCAATTTCGGCACTGTAATCCTTAATTTTCTTTTCCATCTCGGCATATGCTTTTGCGTCCTCCGCAGAAAGCAGACCGTCCTTGTCTCGTCTGCTCTCTACAAATGCCTTTGCACCTTCCCATGCCTTATTTCTGAGTTCTCTCAATTCTAAAATCGTCATACTTCTTACCTCCAGTTTTTGATTAAATCCAAGCGTTCCATAAGGGAATCTGCCGTTGTTTTCGGTTTCTGCTCAATTCTGCATTTTGCGGCAATTTTATCCATCAAATGATTTGTAACAGCAGTGCGGGAATATACGTTGCTGACCTGTGGCACTTCCATATTTTCGGTATCAATCGAGCGTTTCATAATCTCATCCGCAAATCCAAGTTCAACAGCCATGTTTGCGTTCATCCAAGTTTCCGCATCCATAAGATGAGAAAGCTTTGCTCTGCTCATGCCTGTTTTGATTTCATAAGCGTTGATGATAGACTCTTTCACTTCATCCAACATAGAAATAGCCTTCTGAATTTCCGAAGAATCACCAAATGCCATTGTTGCGGGGTTATGTATCATCATCATGGAAACAGGCGATACCAAAACCTTGTTGCCTGCCATGGCAATCACGCTTGCGGCACTGGCGGCTATGCCGTCAATCTTGACGGTAACATTGCCCGGATATTCCATCATCATGTTGTAAATCTGTGCCGCCGCCACACAGTCACCGCCCGGTGAGTTAATCCATACAGTAATATCACCGCTTCCGCTGTTTAATTCGTCCTTAAAAAGCTGTGGTGTAACATCATCGTCAAACCAACTCTCTTCTGCGATTGTGCCGTTCAGAAACAGTGTTCGTTCCATTGTTTCCGTCTGTGTTTCCTGATTCGTCACTGTCCTGTTCTTCCAGTTCCAGAACTTCTTCATCGTTCTTGTCCTCCTTTCTTTCAGCAGTAGTTGTTGCAAAAATGCCTGCATCGGCAAGCTTTGTCATGTTTCCGTTGATGAGATAAAGGTCACCGCCGTCCTCGGCAGGAATACGGTCAAGATTTTCAAGTTCTCTGATGTCATTTGTACTCATCCAACCGTTCTGTCTTGCTGTGGCATATCCGCTCATACGGCTCTGATAGTCACCACGCAGTAATCCGTCTACGTTAAACTTGATAAAATACTGAGCTTTGTCACTTGGAGAAATCAGCACCCTTGCCATTGACTGCTCCCATCGGACAAGCCAGGGTTCCAGGGTGTATTTCACAAATTCCAGCGACTGCTGCTCAATATTAGAAAAGCTCGACTTTTCGAGATCACCGACCATGTGCGGCGGTACTCTGAAAATTCGAGCGATTTCGTTGATCTGAAATTTTCTTGTTTCCAAAAACTGCGCTTCGTTGGGAGAGATGGAGATTGGCGTGTACTTCATGCCTTCCTCCAGCACAGCAATTTTGTGGGAGTTTCCGCTGCCGCCGAAGGTCTGCGTCCAGCTGTCACGCACCTTGGACGGGTCTTTCAGCGTTCCCGGATGCTCCAATACACCGCTTGGTGCAGCACCGTTTGCGTAAAACTTACTGCCGTATTCCTCGGCGGCTATGGCAAGACCAATGGCATTCTTCGCCATTGCAATCGGACTGTACCCCACAAGACCGTCAAAGCCAAGTCCTGGGACATGAAGTACATCAGTCGGTTTCAAACGAACCGTACCGCCTTTAGTGGTCTTTGCCTCATCAGTCGAGGTCTGATATTCATAATAAAGCTGACCTTTATCATCTCTGTTCACCGTCATGCGGTTTGGCATAAGCGGATACAGAGCCACCACCTCGCCCTTTCCGTTTCGGATAATCTGTGCGTAGGCATTGCCCCAAAGCAAAAGATGCGTCATCAGTGTTTCCCGAAACACAAAGCTTGTCATCTCAGGGTTTGGTTCATCATGCAGTACAAAATACAGCGGATGGTTGACAGCTTTTTCTTTGCTCCCGCCACTGGTGTATTTGTAAAGATGAAGCGGCAGTCCTGCCACCGCCTCCGACAAAATGCGTACACAGGAATACACCGCTGTCATCTGCATGGCAGAGCGTTCGTTTACATTCTTGCCGGATGTACTTGTGCCTAAGAAAAATCGGTAGGCACTGCCTGCCGTACTGTTCTTGGGAGTATCTCTTGTACGAAATAATCCGCTTAAAAGTCCCATGGAATTGACCTCCTTTCTGAAAAAATGGCATAAGAAAAGCACCTCCGAAGAGATGCTTTCTCGATGTATCATTTCATTTGTTACATATTATCTCGGATTTCTTCCGTTACATCTGCAAGTGTTCCACGAAGAGAACTTCCCGTGTTGCAGTATTTTTCCATTAATCCCCTCCAAAGTGGGTCATTTTCAGGAATTTCAGAGAACCAAACAGAATAATCATCGTCACCGTGTTTTTCCAATACAGTAATCACTGAACTCACTCCTTTTAGCTATTTCCGTTTGCTTTATTTTTAACATAATAGCATCTTTTTTAACATCTATCAAGCTAAGTATAAACATATAAAGTATACTTCCGATTCAGAAAACAAGCAGTCCCCTTGTATCATACACGCTTTCGCCCGCATCATTCCCACATCGGATTGCTCTGTCCAGTGCCATAATCGTTGCCACAGCACCGTCTATCTTTTCTGTTGATTTTTCTTTGTCCGCCTTGATGTTGCCTGCCGGGTCGGTTCGGATTAAAATGTTGTCCATGTTCCATCGCAGAACCGGCTGACCGTCATGCGCAATCCTTTGTTCCAGCACCAGCTTCATCAACTCCTTGGTCGGAGGGGACATATCCTTAAATCCCTGTCCGAACGGAACGACCGTAAATCCCATGCCCTCCAGGTTCTGCACCATCTGCACAGCACCCCAGCGGTCGAAAGCGATTTCTCGGATATTAAATCGTTCTCCGAGCCGTTCGATGAATTTCTCAATGTAGCCGTAATGCACCACATTGCCCTCGGTGGTCTGCAGGTATCCTTTTCGCTCCCACACATCGTAGGGAACATGATCTCTGCGGACACGCAGGTCAAGGGTATCCTCTGGCACCCAAAAATACGGCAGAATGATGTATTTATCATCTTCGTCAAGCGGTGGGCAACACGATGTTG
>OLRE01001646.1_pt1 | contig 20847 bp, 17 predicted proteins | sample 1672461 | NCBI WGS metagenome assembly OLRE01 (sample SAMEA3136688, study PRJEB25190) | human gut metagenome | biome: human gut; feature: human-associated habitat; material: faeces | place: Austria | collected 2013
CTTGCATGTGTTAGGCACGCCGCCAGCGTTCGTCCTGAGCCAGGATCAAACTCTCAATAAAATGGTATCTTAAAGCCGAAGCTCTAAAATCAATTTCATTCTTCGTTCGCTCTTAGCTTAACTCAAGAATTTTCGTTGGCTATTCAAAGAATCTCATTTCTGACATTCACTGAACAACTCTTTTGGTTCTTTTTCAGAACCTTAATTGTCCAAGGTGTTTGTTCATGTTTCTCGTTGTTTAATTTACAAGGTGCACTCCGCGGTTTCGCGGGCTTTTATTGTATCACATCAAGTTTCATTTGTCAAGAACTTTTTCAAATTCTTTTGAACTTTTTGTGATTTGCTCGTCGCTTCGCGGTCTTTCGTTCAGCAGCGAACTCATTTAGTTTAGCACATCTTCATCCGTTTGTCAAGAACTTTTTTCGATCTTTCCAATCTTTTTTCTTGGCTTCGTCCGATTTGCTGCGCTCCCTCAGAACGCTTTGCTATGATAACAAATACTGATGCAAAAGTCAACAAAAACTTATGTTAAATCCTGCACAAAAACGCCCCTATTGTTTTTGGCTGTTTTAGCCATAAGCACCATAGAACACTGCTTTCTGCTCTTCTTATGCCGGATCTTTGCAAAAATGGACGCCCCGGAGGGCGTCCATCGGTATTTCACAGTACTTTAAGCTTCGTCCTCAATGAGGCCATAGCCGCCATCGGTTCTCTTGTACACGACTGCAAACGCGCCGTCATTATCCTCATCGCGGAACGCGAAGAACGTATGCTCCAGCAGATTCATCTGGAGGATGGCTTCCTCACGGGTCATCGGCTTCATGTTGAACTTCTTGGTTCTCACAAGCTCGAATGTGCCCTCTTCGGGTTCCTCAGGTGCGAACGAAGTTTCGTCCGGAGTGCGGACGAACGCGTCCTGACGCAGGCGGCGGGCCAGACGGGTCTTGTTCTTGCGGATCTGGCGCTCGATGGTCGCCACGGCCGCGTCGATCGACGCGAACATGTCGGACGTACTCTCACTGGCGCGGAAGTAGGTGTTCGCTGCGTGAACCGTAATTTCGACGTTGTTGCGGTTCTTCTCAACGCTGAAGGTGACAAGAGCGTCGGCGTCGGTGCCGAAGAAACGTTCCAGCTTCATGACTTTCTTTTCCGCATACTTATGAACGTTCTCAGGCAGGGTGACCTTCTTTTCGGTGTACTGAAATCTCATAGTTACCGCTCCTTTCGTGATGCCATACTTCCCAAGGATTTCTCCTTGTGGTGTTAGTATACCACAGATTCCGTCAAATTGCAAGATTGGCACTTCTAGATCGCGGTAAACATTGTGTGAACGGGCAAGGCGGATGCGCCTGCATCCGCCTTGCGTGTTATTGCCCGGAAAATGCGTCGATCAGTTCCTGCATGCTCAAGCCGAAGTAACGCGCAAGCGTCATGAGATTCCGGGTGCTGACAGCCGTTTCGCGGCCGGTCATGATCTTGCGGAGGATCCCGGCGTCGATGCCGGTCTGACGGGACAGTTCCGCCGCCGTCAGCTTCCGCGCATCCATCCACGCGCTGAGCACCTCCGGCGCAGCCTTATAACTCCGCATTGCCGCGCTCCTTTTCGTCGAGCAGCCGCTGCAGCAGCTGCTGATAGATCGAATCCGCCTGCTTTTCATACGCACGGACGAGCGTGCGCGCCTGTGATAGCGTCGGCGCGGCAAGTTCAAGCTTCATAAGAACGCCCGCATCGTCGCGCAGGCATAGCTGTGCGAGATAGTCCCCTGTTTCCTCCTGCTCAATCTGCGTCTCGATCAGCCCTTTGCGCTGCATACGGGTATTGTAGCGCTGCACTGCCATCAGCGCACGCTGCATGACCGGGTAGGCAATAGCGTCGCAGGTGATCTCCTCATGCTCGCGTCCCTTGTCGGTGATGACATAGGTATCGTCCGGCAGCTGCTGCAGATGTCCGCTCTGCACCATCTGCGGGACGGCGACGCTGACGTCGAAGTAGCTGAGTTTATCGTCCTGATAGCAAAGTTCATAGATCGTTTGCAGCGGCACCGGATAGGAGAGTTTGGCCATGACAAACAAAATAAGGACCTTGACGTCCAGCATATCCTGAATAAAACCGTGCTGTTCCATGCTTGTCACCTCGTTGGAAAACATTTCTGCGATGCTTTCAGTATAGCAAAAAAGTCCTGAAAACACAAGCCCTTCGCGTGCTTTTCCAACTGCGAGGAAGGATTTTCCGCTTGTTTTCCTGCGAAAATGGGCGTAAAACGAAGAAGAAGGAGGTATTACCATGAAAAGAAAAATCCCCGCATTACTCCTTGCGCTGCTCCTTGTTTTTTCAGCAGCGCTCCCCGCAGGCGCGGCGGGCTACCGCTGCGCAGTCCCGTCATGGCCGTCCGGCTGCTGGAAGCAGTTCTTCTGCGACCATTTCGGCATCGGCTGCGGCGATCAGACGCCCGGCACTCCGTCGGAGCCGGAGCAGCCCTCCGAGCCGGAAGAACCGTCTGAACCGGAGCAGCCCCCGAAGCCGTCCGGCGGTACATCCGTATCCAGCTATGAGCAGCAGGTCGTTGCGCTTGTCAATGCCGAGCGTGCGAAATACGGCCTTGCAGCCCTGGCGCTGGACGAGACGCTCTGCGGCTATGCCCGCGTCAAATCGCAGGATATGCACGACCAGGGCTACTTCTCCCACACCAGTCCGACCTATGGTTCCCCGTTCGACATGATGCGCTCGTTCGGCGTGTCGTACCGCTCGGCAGGTGAAAACATCGCCATGGGCTATTCGACGCCGGAAGCCGTCGTGGCCGCCTGGATGAACTCCGCGGGTCACCGCGCGAACATCCTGTCCGCGAACTATACGACGCTCGGCGTCGGCTACGTCGAAGACGGCGGGTACTGGACTCAGTGGTTCATCGACTGACCAGACATACTATATAGATAGAAAAGGCCGTACTTCATACGCTTGCCCCTGCCGCAAAGGCAGGGGCCTTTTTTCTGTCTCCCGCATAGGATATCAGGAAAGAAGGGGTGCATTTGAAGCGATCATTTGCCGTCATTGGCGGCGATCTGCGGCAGCGGTGTCTTTTGCGGCAGCTGCACGGGCTGGGTTTCCCGGCATCCGCGTACCGTGTGCCGGATACGGAGAACAGCGCACCGGAACTGTCCGGCTGTCTGCAGGATGCAGCTATACTGATTCTGCCAATGCCTGCGCTTACCGGAACCGAAACCGTCCGCGCAGAGGGCGGCGGCGTGCCGCTGGCAGACATTCTGGACGCCGCGGAGCCGGATGCGCTCGTCTGCGGTGGGATGCTCGGCCCGGCGGAGGCGTTTCTGCGGGCGCGAGACATTTCGTTTTTTGACTATGCAAAAGACGAAACGCTGCTGCTGCAAAACGCAGAACTGACTGCAGAGGCAGCGCTTCCGCTGCTGCTGGAACAGCTGTCCTGCCCGCTTGCAGGCAGCCGGATTCTGCTCTGCGGCTTTGGGCGCATCGGAAAGCTGCTGGCACGCAAGCTGCGGGTACTGGGCGCAGATGTGACCGTCTCGGCACGAAAGGCACAGGATCTGGAACTTGCGCGTATCCTCGGCTTCCGCCGCATCAAGACCGGCAACTGGGCAGGTGCGCTGGCGCAGTACGATGGAATCGTCAACACCGTTCCAGCGCCGGTCGTCATTCCGGAGCACCTGCAGTCCATCCGCAAAGACTGCGCGCTTCTGGAACTTGCCAGCCTGCCCGGCGGATTCTGCACAGAAGCGCAGGCACTGCCGGGATACCTTGCCGCACGGGGCCTGCCGGGCCAATATGCGCCCGAGTCCGCCGCCGCAATCATCCGCAGCGCCATATTCCGCAGTCTGAATCAGGAGGAAGCATCATGAAAAAAACTACGCTTGGACTCGCCATGTGCGGCTCGTTCTGCACATTTTCCCGCGTTCTGGACGCATTTGAAGCATTAGACCGTGAACGCTTTGACCTTGTTCCGATCATGTCGCAGGTCAGCTTTGAAACAGACAGCCGCTTTGGCCCTGCGGCGCAGTTCCGGAAACGGCTGGAAGCGCTGTGCGGCCGTGAGATTGTCCATACCATAGAAGAAGCAGAGCCCTTCGGGCCAAAAAAACTTCTGGATGTGCTCGTTATCATGCCGTGCACAGGAAATACGCTTGCCAAACTGGCATCCGGCATTGCCGACGGGCCGGTCACACTGGCGGCAAAGGCACATCTGCGGAATGAACGCCCCGTGATCGTCGCCGTATCGACCAACGATGGGCTGGCCGGCAACGCGGCGAATCTCGGTGCGCTTCTGAACCGGCGCGGATACTATTTTGTCCCCTTCGGACAGGACAGCGCATTCAAAAAGCCGCGTTCCCTCGTTGCGGATTTTGCAAAGCTGCCGCAGACTGTCGATGCCGCTCTGCGCGGTGAGCAGCTTCAGCCAATGCTGTATGGAACGCCAGCCGGATAGTCTGTCTACCAAAAAAACGGCTCCCGCTCCATGCGCCGCACGGAAGGGGGAGCCATTTGTCTGCAAATATTATTCCGGAGCGGACGCCAGCGCTTCGAGCGGATCAACGCTCTCGTCGTCTACGAAAACACTCAGGTGCAGATGTGGGCCTGTGGTCCAGCCGGTCGCGCCGACGGCTGCGATGATTTGCCCCTGCGCAACGGTATCGCCGGGTTCGGCATAGAATGCACTCAGATGCGCATACATCGTCCGGACGCCGTTTTCATGCTCCAGCGTCACATGATAGCCGTAGGCTTCGCTGTAGCTGCAATCCATCACCGTTCCGGCAGCGACGGCCAGCACATTCTGGCCTGCCTCGGCTTCGAGATCAACGCCGCTGTGAAACGATTCCTTCTGTGTCAGCGGATGGACTGTCCAGCCATACGCATCCGTCACAGACGCGTCCGCATCCTCCAGCGGCCAGACGTAAGCAGATGCCGCAGTCTCTTCTGCCTCCGGTTCCTGTACAGCGGGATCCGGATTTACGACCGGATCAATATGAATGACCGGCTGCGCGGCAGAAGCGGACGGCTGAATAGCGTTCCGTTCCTGCACGGCCACAGGCGCTTCCGGGATACGGACAGCGGTCTGCGCCTGCGTTGCAAGCACGCCTGCAGCAAGCAGGAACAGCGCTGCCGTAAGTGCGCCCGTCCAGACAGGAAGCCTGCGGAAACGCAAAATCGCGCGGACACGCTCTTCCGCGCCGCTTCTGGCAAAGCCGCTGCAAAGGGGCGACGGCCTAATCTGCCGCTGTGCCATGTCAAGAAGCGCCAATGCGTAGGATTTTTTGCAGACCGGGCCAAGCGCGCGCAGAACGGCCTCATCGCAGGCCAGTTCCATATCGCGGTTCGCAAGGCGCACCATAAGCCAAACCAGCGGGTTCCACCAGTACAGGCACAAACAGGCAGCCAGCAGCAGCTTACGCAGGCAGTCTTTGCGGCGGATATGCGCCAATTCGTGCGCCAGGACAAGCTGAAACTGTACCTGACCGGCCTGCAGATCGTCCGGCAGCAGCACCGTCGGACGGAAAATGCCGAACGTCAGCGGCGCGCGGCGGCTCTCGGTCGTGCAGATTTTCGGGTCGCGTGTAAAACGGAACCGTTCCAGCAGTACATCGACGGACGGCTGCGGCAAAATACGCCGAAACCGAAAACGGCGTGTCATGCAGACATAGCCGATTCCAAAGTATGCAGCAAGAATCACCGCGATCCCGATCCAGAGCAGCAGTTTCCAGTCCGGCCCAGCGGCTGCGGCTGCTTCTGACTGCGCTGACACAAGACGCGGGAACGGAAGCAGTGCCGCCGCAATGGGCCCGGCCTGCATCTCCGCCGTGCCGCGCAGCAGATTCCAGACGCTCAGCCGCGTCGGAATCTCGACCGGAAGCAGAAAACGAATGGCTGCGATGCACCAGAGTGCCGGAAACAGCCGGTGCGGCAGATGGTTTTTCAGCGTCAGCCGCAGCGCGAGAATCAGAAGGATCAGCGCGCTTCCGCCAAGGACTGCCGCCTGCACGCCCTTCATGCCTCCTGTGCCTCCACCAATGCGCGCAGGCGCGCCAACTCATCCTTTGACAGCGAACGATCCGAGAGAATGGATGCAAACAATAATTCCGCCGAGCCGCCAAAAACCTTGTCAACCAGCGAGTCAGCCTCCTCCTTCTGCGCCTGCTGCTTGGTAATCATTGCATGGCAGATAAAATTCGGTTCACGCCGCTCAATCGCGCCCTTGTCGATACATTTTTTTATCACTGTGTACGTCGTGTTCTTGTTCCAGCCGATAGAATCCGCCAGACACAGAGAAATTTCCTTTGCCGTGCGGTCATTTTTCTGCCAGAGCACCTCCATGACCTTCCACTCCGAATCAAACAGCTTCATAGACAGCCTCCCTCTGAACCCTTATTTTATGTTTAGACTATCACATTCGTCCAAATCTGTCAAGGGTACTTGACAAGTGCAGACTACTGTGATAGTTTATAATCAGACTATCGCGGTAGTACATATTAGAAAGGAGGTTTCCGCATCCCCTTTACACAGACAACCAACCATTTATGCGCTGCGCCAGTTGTAGGGGTCGATGCCCACATCGACCCGGCGGGATACACCGATTTTACGAAAAACTGCGGCGAATCCGTAACTTCCCAATGGGCCGACAGAGTCGTCGGCCCCTACTAGGCTGTAACATTTAAAACTTTTCTTTCCGTGCAGCACTGACGCGGGAGCGCCCAAGGCTCCCCTTGGGCACAAGGGGAGCTGGCAGCGAAGCTGGCTGAGGGGATTCGAACGTTTCAAATTTCGGGGCGCTCTGATATCTGCAACGCATCCCCTCCGTCATTTGCTTCGCAAATGCCACCTCCCCTTATCGTGCGGGGCACGACAAGGGGAGGCTTTGAGGGGACTCCGGCGAATCCGTGCTGCTTTGCAAATTTCAAACGCAAAGCGTTTTTGCCGCAGCCATTCAAACGCAGCTGCTCACAAATTCGGAGTACCATAACAGGCAGCGCGTATCATAGGCTCATAGGGTGACTTGGCATGTTCGCAACGACTATAAAATAGGTGCTTGCCTAAATCGTAGCCGCAGTACACACCAAACCGTAACCAAACGCCCCTTTTTTCCCCTATCCTTTCCGGTAAGGCGGAAAAGATAGGGCCGCCGGAAGCAACTCATCCCATACATCCGAATCCAAAGGAGGTTCTTATGAAGAAATCCCAACGGCTGGCCGCCGTTCTTCTGATTTTGCTCATGCTCTGCGGCTGCTCGATGCCGGCAGCTCCAAACACCGTAGTTCTGCCGCAGACACCTGCGGAAAACCACACAGAATCTGCGCCTGCTTCAGCGGAACCGGCGCAGACGACGCCGGAAACCAACGCGTTTCATCTGGAATACGAGCAGACCGCGCTGCCGGAGCCGCTTTCATCCGTCACGGCTCTGGCCATGCTGGAAGAAACGCTTCTGCTGGGCGGCGTTTCGGAGACGGGACTGGCTCTCGTGCGCCTGACACCGGAAGGGCGCAGCGAAGAACTTCCGCTTCCGGGCAGCACGGAATATCTTTACGCGCTCTGCCCGGATGGCGCAGGCGGGGCCTGGCTGCTCTGCGGAAGTCTGCCGAAGGGCTATTTCGACGCGTTTGGCAATTTCAGGTTTCTTTCGCAGGAACCGGAGGGTAAGCTTGCGCTGGCGCACTATGATGCTGCGTTTGCCTTGCAGGAGATCGTACTTTTGCAGACACTGTACACTGACCGCTTTTTCCAGTTGCGCCGCCTTGACGGAGGCTTCTGCATGATGAGCGCGTCCCTGCTTGTTCGTCTGGATGAAACGGGCGCGGAGACGGCGCGGCAGAGTCTGGACGCCAAGGACGGCTGGAGTTTTGCTGCCATGCAGGAGACGGACGGCGTATTATACGCCCTGACGCGAAACTTTTATGGGATAGAATTGCCGGAACTGCGCAAATTCACGCCGGACACGCTTTCTGCACTGGAGTCCGATGTCTGTACGTCCGAGATCACCGGGCTTGGCCTGCGCGCAGACGGACGGCTGCTGATGGGAAACAGTGAGGAACTCTTTGCGTATGATACCGGCTCTGGAGAAACCGAAACGCTTGTCCGCTGGCAGGAGATCGGAGCAAACGTGCTCACCGAACAGCCTTGGGAACTGGAAGACGGGTATCTGCTTTTTTCGCCGGGCGATACATCTCTCCAGCGCCTGCGCCGCGTTCCCGGACAGGCGCCCGTCCGGACCGTGCTCACGCTGGCAGTCGTGTGCGACAATACACCGTTTGGGACGTTCACGCAGATGCTGCAGGACTTCAACCTCAATCAAGACGCATATCGGATCGACTGGACACTCTACACGGATTCGCAGTACGCGGACGGCGAACCGGTCGATCTGCTGCGCACGGAGCTCATCGCCGGACGGGGCCCGGATCTGTTCGCGTTTTATACAAACGGCTACAACCCCGTTCCGCTTGCGGCGGAGGACGTCTGCGCAGATCTTCTGCCGTTGGTGGGCGGCGCGATCACCCGCGACACGCTTCTGCCGGGATTATTCGACCTGATGCAGTCAGACGGAGCACTGTATCAGCTACCGCTGACCGTCTCAGTCGATACGCTCATCGCACCGTCGCGCCTCATCCCGCAGCCAGGCGTGACGTTCGCCGAGTTCGAGCAGGCACGCAGCCAGATGCCGGACGGCTGGGTCCCCATCGACTCGTGGAACACGCCGGACAATCTGTTTTCCTTCTGCGTCCCGTTCTGCATCGGCGCGTATACAAACAGGGACGCCGGAACCTGCGACTTTGAAACGCAGGGCTTCTACGACTGCCTCGCATGGTGCAAAGCATGGGGCGGCGACGGCTCGACCCCGGATGCGCCGGAGACGACGCTGGTCAAGCTTACAAGCATCCGAGGCATCGATCAGCTTGCTGGGCAGAGCGAGTATATCGCACAGAACTGGTTCGACGAACCGGGATACACCTATGCAGGCTTCCCCACGGAGTCCGGCAGCGGCAGCGCCTATCAGGTTTTGTCGAGCCTCGGCCTTGGCCAGCAGTGCAGCGATTTGGACGGTGCGAGGGCATTTTTCGAGTTCTGCTTCTCCTATTCGCAGGACGGCGAACTTCCGGCAAACTTCCAGCGTTTGCAATCGGAACTGACCGCGTATCAAACCGCGGCCCCGGACGGCGCGGAAAATACGGTCAGCGAAGCTGATGCGGCACAGTTTTACGATCTGCTGGACAGCATCACCGTGCTGGAGGGACCGGATGGGGCGTTGGCCGAGATTATCAAGGAAGAAGCTGCCGCTTATTTTGCCGGCAGCATGACGGCTGAACAAGCCGCGCAGAACATCCAGTCCCGCGCGAGCATTTACCTGCAGGAGCACCGCAGAGCATGACAAAGCCCCGGCCGAACCGGGGCTCCGGTCAGCGTCGGCTGACCTCATACTCTTCATCACGGAAGATCCAATCATCCAGATCGCCGCAGTCTGCCGGTTCGTCATTTCTGTATCTCATTTCATTGCCTCCTTTTTTGCAATCCAGATTAGTATATGGAGCCGCGCATGAAAATGCGCGTGAAATATGACGGCGGCCCCCAGGGTTTTTCCTGCGGGCCGCCGCCGACACAAATGAAAAGAGGAATCATGAAACAGACTTTGCTGGAATGTACGCAAGTCGCACAGAGGAACAATCAGCGGACGCTGAACAGCAGTTCGCCGTAGGTCGGATACGGCCAGCAGGCACGGGCCGTGAGCGTCTCCATCTCATCTACAGCCAGACGCAGTTCCGCCATGTCTTTGAAGACCTCGGCCTGATAAAAATCGGCGGCCTCCTGCGCACTGGGCAATTCACCCGCCTGCATAAGCGCATCGGAAAGCTTTGCGGCATCCTCGCTGGCCGTCTCGGTCAGTGCCGACAGCCGTGCGGCCGTCCTGCATTCATAGCTGCCCGCCGCGTCTCCAAGCAGGCTCTTCTTCTCTGCGGCCGTTCGGACAAGCTTTGCCGTATAATCCGAGACAGCAGGCAGGATATCGGTCTGCACCATGTCCAGCATGGTAAGCGCCTCGATGCGCAGCACTTTGCTGTAGTTTTCCAGCAGGATCTCATAGCGGGCATGCAGTTCCGTTTCGCTGTAGACCTTGTGTGTCACGAACAGACGCACGTTCTTTTCTTTCATCAGATACGGCGCACAGGCAGGCGTGGTCTTGAGGTTCAGAAGGCCTCGCTTCTCAGCCTCCTCCAGCCAGCTTGCGTCATAGCCGTTGCCGTTGAAGATGATACGCTTGTGCGCACGGATGGTATCGCGGATGAGATCGTGCAGAGCGGTCTCGAAATCTTCTGCTCCCTCGAGTTTGTCAGCGTACTGCCGCAGGGACTCTGCGACAGCGGTGTTCAAAACGACGTTCGCGTCGGAAATAGATGCAGCAGAGCCGAGCATACGGAACTCAAACTTGTTGCCGGTGAAGGCGAAAGGCGAGGTGCGGTTGCGGTCGGTCGTGTCCTTCGGGAATTTGGGCAGGACATGGACGCCGATCTTCAGAAGTTCCTTTTCCTTCGCGTCATAGGCCGTGTCGGATTCAATCGCGTCCAGAATTTCCGTCAGTTCCGTGCCGAGGAACATGGACACAACGGCGGGCGGCGCTTCGTTCGCGCCCAGCCGGTGGTCGTTGCCGGCGGAAGCCACGGAAATACGCAGCAAATCCTGATAATCATCGACTGCCTGAATAACGGCGCACAGGAACAGCAAAAACTGCGCATTCTCGCTCGGTGTCTCGCCGGGCTCAAGCAGGTTGACGCCTGCGTCAGTCGAAATAGACCAGTTGTTGTGTTTGCCGGAGCCATTGACGCCTGCGAACGGCTTTTCATGCAGCAGACAGACCATGCCGTGCTTGCGCGCGATCTTCTGCATGAGTTCCATCGTCAGCTGGTTGTGGTCGGCGGAGATATTGGTGGTGGTGAAGACAGGCGCAAGTTCATGCTGCGCCGGGGCGACCTCGTTGTGCTCAGTCTTGGCCAGAACGCCGAGCTCCCAGAGTTCCTTGTCCAGATCCTGCATGAATGCAGCCACGCGCGGCTTGATGGTGCCGAAATAATGATCGTCCAGTTCCTGTCCCTTCGGCGGCTTCGAGCCAAAGAGCGTCCTGCCGGTGTAGAGAAGATCCTCACGCTTGTTATAAAGCGCCTCGTCGATCAGGAAATATTCCTGCTCCGGGCCGACCGTCGTACGCACGGCCTTGACGGAGGTGTGGCCGAACAGCTTCAGAATGCGCAGGCCCTGCTTGTTGATAGCCTGCATGGAACGCAGCAGCGGCGTTTTTTTGTCGAGCGCCTCGCCGCCGTAGGAACAGAATGCGGTCGGGATATAGAGCACATGATCCTTGATGAACGCGAAAGAGGTCGGATCCCATGCCGTGTAGCCCCGCGCTTCAAACGTGGCGCGCAGGCCGCCGGAGGGGAAGCTGGACGCATCCGGCTCGCCCTGGATGAGTTCCTTGCCGGAAAACTCCATAATCACGCCGCCGTCTGCGGTCGGAGAAATGAACGAGTCATGCTTTTCCGCCGTGATGCCGGTCATGGGCTGGAACCAGTGGGTAAAATGCGTTGCGCCGAGTTCGATAGCCCAGTCCTTCATGGAATTGGCCACGACGTTAGCCGCAGCCAAATCGAGCCGCTTGCCCTCGTGAATGGCAGCATAAACGTCCTTGAATACCTCTTTCGGCAGCTTCTGCTTCATGACTGATTCGCTGAACACATGACAGCCAAAGAAATCCGATACCGTCTGCATAAAAAAACCTCACTTTCTCAAAAAAGCGGCAAAGGCGCGCACAGAACCGAAGCTGTACGACGCCTTTGCCGTTTACCGTTTCCATGTGAGCCGGGAAAAGCACTCCCGAGCCGTTTGTTTGAGCGAATTATACGCGCGCGGCTGGCAAATGTCAAGCCCTGTTCGGGAAAAAACGGCATCTGTTTTCCTTATCGCGGCGTTCAGCCAGAGAAATGGATTGACAGAAACAGGGCCGCTGCATAAAATAGAGTGTGATTGAGAGGGGGCTGAGAACATGGAACAGGCGGGAAAGAATACGATCCTTCTGGTGCGCGGCACGGCAGCGGAGCCGGTCGGCCTGTCCGCGTTTGCAGCCGCACAGCCGGATGTACAGGTTCAGACGGTATCCGGCCTTGACGAAGCACGCACCGCGCTCGGGCGGCAGCACCCGACACTCATCGTCATGCAGTCCGATGAGCCGGGTGTGCAGGATCTGCGCCGCTGCGCCGAGATGGCGGCAGGGGCCGAGGCTGTGTTTCTGCTGCTAGTGCGGCAGGAGGCATACAGCGCAGTCTGGCGCTTTTTGCAGAAAAGCGGCGTGTGCGTCATGACATGGCCGATGGAGCCGGCAATCCTGACCCAGACGCTGCGGAATCTGCTGCTGCTGAAAAAGAGCATGCAGGCCCAAACCGATCAGCTGCGTTCACAGCTTCAGGATCTCAAACGCATCCAGAAGGCGAAAGGGCTTCTCATGCGGCAGCTTGGCATGACGGAGCAGGACGCGCACCGCTGGATTGAAAAGGCCGCGATGGACCGCTGCGTCAAGAAACGGGAGATCGCTGAAACCATCATCCGCATGTATGAATTGTAAGCAGCCGCGCTTTTATGGCATAAACAGGGCCGGAACCTGACGGTTCCGGCCCTTGGCATATTCAGACATCCGTCCTACAGGACGACGCGGAACAAATCATCGTTCTGGTCGTCAGCCTCTGGGTGGAACTGGACGCCCAGCATCTGCTCACCATATTCCAGCGCTTCGATCGTACCGTCGTCCGTTCGGCCCGCAACGCACAGCGACTGCGCCGGGTGCGTGATGCGGTAATTGTGCATCGACGCGCCCATGATCGTCTGCTTTCCCGTCAGGCGTTCCAGACGGCTGCCGGGTGTCACATGGACGGGATGCTTGAAGCGTTCGACATTGTCCCGCGTGATATGGCCGTCCCAGTGTCCGTCCACAGGTTCTGTGAACATATAGCGTTCCTTTTTCATCTGCTCGAACAGCGCGAGCAGCGGCCGGTCCCAGCCGCGCCGCTCCGCCTCCTCGGCGACGAGAAAATAAGTGTTCATCATCTGCATCCCAAGGCAGATGCCAAGCACAGGCTTGCCGGATTTGGCAGCGTACTCCATAATCTGAAAATGGTACGGATAAAATCGTGCCCCGCCGCAAAACACAAATGCGTCACAGAGCGCCAGACTATCCTGCGCAGCATAGCCGTCGCTGCTGAGAATGCCGATAGGCGTTGCGCCGTTTGCAAGAATGCGCTTTGGATAGCCGTTCACAAATAAATACTGATCCGCGTACAGATCCTCCGAGCCGAACAGCTTCGCGCCCGGCACGATCCCGATGATTCGCATGCGTTTCTCCTTTCGGCCGGGACACATCCATCCCGTTATTTTTCGCCTCATCTTAGCATATTCCGCATAAAATTGCAATCCGGCATACGGGGCATCACAACTGCTGTGTTCCCCAATCCCGAAAACGCGGCAAGTTCCACAAAAATATAACTTATTTTTTGTTTGCCAAACAGGAGTATTTCGCCGATGCGGAATGCTCCTGTTTCAGTATGTCAAAATAAAATGGCACAAAACATGCCGCAAATTCGTAACTTAGCGGGCTGATGTACCTACGTTGCCCTTGACAATAGCTTCAATGGGCAGCCGGGTGGGAACGCTTCCGCTCTTGTCAATGGCCGCTGGGACTGATATAATGTAGAAAAAAGGCGAAGGAGAGGCGGAGGTATGGACAAGCTTGCAGCGCTGCGGCAGTATTTCGGATTTTCCGAATTCCGTGCGGGCCAGCAGACGCTGATCGACGCCGTTCTTTCCGGACGCGACGCGCTTGGCATTATGCCGACGGGCGGCGGAAAAAGCCTCTGCTATGAACTGCCCGCGCTGCTGCTGCCGGGGATAACGCTTGTCGTCTCGCCGCTGATCTCGCTGATGAAGGATCAGGTCATGGCGCTGCGGAACGCGGGGATCCCTGCCGGGTGCATCAACAGTTCCATGCGTCTGGATGAACTGCGCGAGACGTACCGCGACGCGCACTATGGTGCATATAAGCTGCTCTATGTTGCGCCCGAACGGCTGCTGACCGACGGCTTCTGCGCGCTTGCGCAGGAGCTCGAAATTCCGCTTGTCGCCGTTGATGAGGCGCACTGCATCTCGCAGTGGGGACAGGATTTCCGGCCCAGCTATTTAAAAATCGTGGAATTTCTGCAGCGGCTTCCGCATCGCCCGGCAGTCGCGGCCTTTACTGCAACGGCCACCGCGCAGGTGCGCGCCGATATTATCCGTATCTTGCAGCTGCACGAGCCGGAAACAGTCGTGACCGGCTTTGACCGGCCCAATCTCCGCTTCGAGGTACTACGCCCGAAGGATAAACGCGCTGTGCTTCTGCAGCTGCTTGCTGAACGCCGGGATAAGAGCGGCATCGTCTATTGCGCCACGCGCAAGACGGTCGAGCAGGTCTGCGGACTGCTGCAGGAGGCCGGCTTTGCCGCCACGCGCTATCATGCAGGGCTGGATGCCGATGAGCGTCGTGAAAATCAGGAGGCGTTCATCTGTGACCGCAGTCCCATCATGGCCGCAACCAATGCGTTCGGCATGGGCATCGACAAGTCGAACGTCTCCTATGTTATCCATTACAATATGCCGAAAAGTCTGGAGGCATATTATCAGGAGGCCGGCCGCGCAGGACGCGACGGCTCGCCTGCCGACTGCATTCTGCTGTATTCCCCCGGCGATGTCACGACGGCAAAATTTTTGATTTTCAATTCATCCGCAGAGAACGAGGAACTGACCGAAGAAGCGCGTCAAGCAGTGCAGACGCAGGATCTGGCGCGGCTGGAGTCCATGACAGGCTACTGCAAAACGCAGGACTGCCTGCGCGGATATCTGCTCGACTATTTCGGTCAGCCGCATGAAAAAACCTGCAGCAACTGCGGGAACTGTCAGGCGGACTATGAGACGCAGGATCTCACGCGCGAGGCGCAGATGATTCTGTCCTGCGTTGTACGCGCGCGGAACCGGCTCGGCTACTGTGTGGGAAGCACCATTTTGAGCCAGACGCTGCACGGGGGCCGTGCAGCGCGCGTGCGGGAGTTGGGACTTGATACGCTGCCGACCTATGGACTGATGTCCACATTGCCGAGCACGCAGATTCGAGAATGGATCGAACTTCTGGAGCGTGCGGGATATCTGGAAGCAGACCCTGTCCACGGTGGGATCGATACGACGCCGAAGGCGGCAAGCGTACTGTTTTCCGGAGAACAGGTGCTCACGCGCGTCCGGCGCGCATCGCACATGGAAGCACGGCCACAGAAAAAGGCAGCTGCACCACGGGCAGACGAACCGCTTCTGGCTGCGCTAAAAGCGCTGCGTTTCCGCATCGCGCAGGAGCAGGGCGTCCCGGCCTACATTGTCTTTTCAAATGCCACGCTTCTGGATATGGCTGCAAAGCAGCCATGTTCCATAGAGGAATTGATGGACGTATCCGGTATCGGCCATGTCAAGGCCGAGCGTTACGGCGCGGCATTTTTGCATGAAATCAGCCGCTATACACATACACACAAGGAGGAATTATAGTATGTATATCCGTCGTTTTGCCCCTGCCGACGCAGACGCAGTCGTCCGTGTGTCAGCCCTGGCCACACGCATCACCTCCGGTGCCGTCTATGACGCAGCCTTTGTTGAGGAAATGGTCGCCAAGCAGGATCGCGCATACTTCTTAACACGCGGCGAGCAAATGCACTTCTACGTTGCCTGCGAGGACGACGGAACCGTGATCGGCTGCGCTGCCTTTGGCCCGTATCACAAAAACCCGGCTGAGGGCTGCTTTTACTCTGTTTTCGTTCTGCCGGAGAAGCAGCGGCGCGGCGTGGGCCGCGCGCTCATTGAGACGATCGAGCACGACCCGATGTTTTTTAGCGCGCCGCGCGTTGTGATCCCAGCCTCCATCAACGCACTGCATTTTTATCAAGGGCTGGGCTACACCTTCGCTCCCGGCGGCGATCAGCTGGACGAGGAGCAGCTTTACTGTCTGGAAAAATTCCCGCAGCATTCCGCGTAATCGTAAAGGAGGAAACGCCGTGCGTTCCGTCAAAGGCATTATCATTGGGTTTCTGCTGATCCTGTTGGGCTTTGCCGCCGCACAGTATAGCCTGGTCGCAGCCGGGATTCTAGCTGCTGGCGGGCTTGCAGTTGTCGTTGTAAGCGCGCTGCCGAAAAAAATAGAAAAGCAGCCGCAGGAACCACCCGCTGCGCCTGCGCCTGTCAAGCCGGATCTTTCTTCCCCGGAGCAGCTGCCGGATATTCTGACCGCCCCGCCTGTGCAGCCGGAACCGCCCGCGCCGCCCCAGCCGGAGGCGGAAGCGCTTTATAAAACACTTGCGGAAGCGTATACGCGCATTGAAGGACTTTCCTGCCGGGGGCCTGCATGGATGCTCGAACGCGACATCCGGCTCTGCAAGGCCTTCTGCGCCCGCTGGAACGGCGCGCAGCAGGAGCCGCAGACGGCAGCACTGCTGCGGGAAAAGGTACGCTTTGTTGATTATTCCGATGAATTTCTTCTGCCGGGTTTCGGCAGACGCGGGAGGATTCCCGGCCGCCGCGCCTCCGGCGATCTGCTGGAGGATTTGAGCGCCGCCGTTCTGAAGCAGACGGCACGGCAACAGACGGCGCTTGAGGCTGCGCTGCGGGCGCAGAAGTGGTTTGAAGGTGTGAAAAAGCAAATTCGTCATATTCAGCCAGAGCCTGCGGATGTATCCGCCCCGGCCTCAAGACCGGAATACACGCCGCCGGATGCAACACCGCTCACGCGGAAGACCGCACCGGAGTCGCTGGAAACATTTTATGTTCTCGCATTCAAGACGACGGGAAAAAGCCCCTCGCGTGATGAGATCGCGCAGGCCGCAGTTCTGAAATTCCGCCGCTTTGCGCCGGAATCCGTACTGAGCGCATATGTGAAACCGGAAAAGGGGCTGACAAAATACGCCCGCGAATCAGGCGTGACGGAACGCATGACGCAGGATGCACCGAAGCTTGCACAACTTCTGCCCGCCATTGACGCCTATCTTGACGAACAGGTCCCGCTGGTTCTGTTCCGCGCGGACGATCTGGCGTTTTTGGCTGCAGCCGGAAGCGAAGCCATCTGCGCGAAGCGCCCGGTCTACGACGTGCGGACGTTGACGGGGCACAGAACCGCGTCTCTGGCTGATGCCTGCGGCGCAATGTTCGAGTTTGTCCCCGAACTCGGCAGCGCGGAAGACGAGGCTCTTGCCTGCGGCTTGCTGTTCTGCGGCCTTGCCGACCGAACCTTGCATCTGACGGCAAAGCGGTAATGTTCGTTCCGGCTCCCAGCACCGATACGGTGCGGGAACGGACGCCACTACCCCCCACGAAATTGGTCGAATTCCTGCGAATTTTCATAAAAATGCAGTCTTTTTGCAAGCGGCCAGCATTGTCGTCTGTCCGTTTTGATGCAATTTTTGCAGGCTGTTTGTGGGAGAGATTGAGAGTCTGCTCCTACCGAGACAGTGTGCAAATCGTGCCGCCTTATGAAATTCAGATTCTTCTGATACGCAGAAAGGCCCGGACGTCGAAGCGTCCGGGCCTTTCTGTCAGGTCTGTTCATCGGAAATGGGTGGCTGCATCTCTTCCGGCGGCGCGGGTTCCTCTTCAGAGGGAACGGTTTCGCCGGGATCTTCCTCAGCAGGCGGCTCCGGTTCCTCCTCAATGGGCGGCTCCTCCTCCGGAACGGGAGCCGGGCAGGCGGGCATCTGGGGCTGATCCCAGTAATATTCACCCGTCATATCCTCGTCATAGCGCAGCCGGAGTGTTCCGCCGCCAAGCAGATCGCGCAGAATATCGACGTGGCAGTAGCCGCCGTCAAGCTTCATAATGTTCCAGTAATAGCTTTCGCTGCCGCGCATGCCGCTGACGGTCTGACAGGTAAGTCCCGCCTCGTCGCACAGCAGCTGCCAGCTTTGCGCCATACTCTTGCTGTCAGCAATGCCCTGACAGAGTGCAGAATAGACCGGTGTGCGGCTGCTCCCCTCCTGATAGGGGAATCGTTCGGCCAAATAGGTGAACAGCAACGCAGCCTTTTCCGTCTCGCTCGTGCAGTAGCGGACATAAATTTCCGCCGCACGCAGGCTTTCGGTCACGTCCTGCTGCATGTTCCGCAGTTCCAATCTGGAGGCCGGATAATCGAAAACCAGTTCCACAATACGGTTGCGCGCATCTGCAGGATAGGATGTGACGGTCAGTTCAGGCTGCGCGGCGTGCTCCTTCAGATGCGCGTCGCAGTAGTCCTGCACGAGCGCCTCATAATCAGGCTTGCCCGGATAAGTTGCATAGAGCGTCAGATGATCGTCGTAATTTTCCAGTGCCCGGCAGAGCAGACGGTTCGCCTCCGTCTCACTGCCTACATACTCGATTTCATCAAGCGGCGTACGCACATCGCGGAACGTGATGTCGATTTTGATCTCGTAATAGGCGACGATCAGTGTGCAGTCGTGCGTGATATAGTCGATGGCATAGGCGCCGATCGGATCCTCACGCGCGATCTCATAGACGGCGGCAGGAAGATCTTCTTCCACATCGCCGGCATACTGATTCGTATGGATCACGCCATGCTCCACGCCGTTCTGCACAAGTGTCCGCAGCGCGTTTTTGAGCGTTTTATAGTCGCGTACTGTCAGCACATCGCTCTGCGGCTCGGACTTTGCACCCGCGTCATGCGGGGTCACAAGTGTATAGGAGGACGGAACCAGCCTGCTGCACCCGCACAGGGCTGCCAGCAGCAAAGCAAGCAGGCTTATTATCATCCAGCGTTTCAAAGCAGCCCCTCCTTGGTGTTATAATTCCTCGCCCGTGCCGCGGAAGCCCTCGCCCAGAACCTGATGCGCAGGCAGCAGAATGACAAAAGCTTCGGGGTCGATCTCGCGCACGATGGCCTTGATCTCCGGCAGTTCCTTCTGACGGACGGCAGACATCAGCACAGGCCGCGGGCTGCCGGTATAGCTGCCGCTGCCTTCTAGCACGGTCGCGCCGCGGTCGAGCCGGTCGGCAATCTGCTTGGAAACAGCCTGATACTGCTCTGAGATGATAAGCGCAACAGTCGAATGATCCAGTCCATAGAGCAGCTGGTCCATCACAAACGATGACGCAGCCAGCGGCAGCGCGCTGTAGAGCGTTTTGGACAGGTCATGGAACACGATGCCGGTCAGCGTGATAATGAACAGGTCGATTGCCAGCATGACCTTGCCGAGACTGGCCGAGCGGAAGCGGCGGCGCAGAAGCTTGGCCGCAATATCGGAACCGCCCGTCGTTGCGCCGGACAAAAACACAAGGCCGATACCGAGTCCCACAAGAATACCGCCGTAGAGGCTATCGAGCAGAATCTCCGTCTTAGGTGCGGGAATAACGGAAAACAGATCGATGAAGACAGAACTCAAAAGCATGCCGGCCAGTGAGCCAAACAGGAACTTCCTGCCCAGCTTCCGCGCGCCGAGGATAAACAGAGGCACGTTCAGGAGCATGGTGATCACGCCGATTTGGCCGAAGCCCAGCAACTCACGCAGAACCATCGCCAAGCCGCTCATGCCGCCGACGTTCAGACTGTTCGGCTCCAGAAACAGATCGAAGCCAAGCGCAAAAATAGCACAGCCAAGGGTGATCTTCCATCCCATCTGCCAGATGGTCTTGAGCGTTTCACGTTTCAAACCGTCGTCCTCCCGTACTTCTTTTCTATCAAATGTCCAGCTTCATCTGTGTTTCACCGGTGTCCTCCTCCCGCAGGAGCGCTCCAGCGGCGGGCAGCGTCCGGGCCGAATAGCGGCCCACATTGGTGATCGCCGTTTTCTCCAGTTCCATAGCCGATTCGACGACCGCCTTGCGCTTGAGGCTCATCACGGCGACGCCCTGCGTCGCGCGCGTGGTCTTGGCGGCAAGCTGCGCCGTGGAGAACACGAGCACACGCCCGTCCGTTGCGCGGACAGCGATCTGCTTTTCCTCCGGCAGATCGATCACGGCCTTGATCGGACTCTTGTCAGAGTATGCTCCTGTCAGCCGCTTGCGGTTGGACTTGGTATCATAGCCGCTCATGGTAACCTTCGCCGCCTTCCCGTTTTCAAAGACAAAGAGCAGATTTCCCTCGTACTTGCCCGGGAAGATAACCGTCAGGAAGCTTTCCCCTTCGTCGAAGCCAAGCTTTCCGGGCAGGAAATCTCCAAGCGCGGACGCTTTTCCGTCGGCAAAGTCAGAAATCTTCGTCTTATAAACCTGATATTTGTCGGTAAAGACCAGCATCTCCTCGCTGTTCTGCGCCGGACGGGTCAGGAGCAGACCGTCGCCCTCTTTGAATTTCTGTTCGCCGGACATGCGCAGTGACTGTGCTGTGATCTTCTTGAAATAGCCCTCGCGGGAGAGGAAGACAGTAACGGGATAGTCGTTTTCCGGCTCGTCGTCCGGCTCCTGCTGGAGTTCGTGGTCATAGACCAGCGTGGTCTTGCGCGCTTTGCCATATTTCTGCGCGACCTGCTCCAACTCTTTGCAGATGAGCGCCTGAACCTTCTTCTCAGAGCCAAGCGTCGCTTCGAGGTCGGCGATCTCCTTTTCAAGAGACTCCGTCTCCTTCAACCGGTTCAGAATGAATTCCTTGTTGATGTTGCGCAGCTTGATCTCCGCAACGTATTCCGCCTGTACCTGATCGATGCCGAAGCCAATCATGAGGTTCGGAACAACCTCCGCGTCCAGTTCCGTTTCCCGGATGATGCGGATGGCCTTGTCGATATCGAGAAGAATTTTGCCGAGGCCCTTCA
>OLRE01001660.1_pt1 | contig 20738 bp, 17 predicted proteins | sample 1672461 | NCBI WGS metagenome assembly OLRE01 (sample SAMEA3136688, study PRJEB25190) | human gut metagenome | biome: human gut; feature: human-associated habitat; material: faeces | place: Austria | collected 2013
TATTGGTATTGACTTAGGAACAACAAACAGCTGTGTAGCCGTTATGGAAGGTGGACAGCCAACAGTTATTGCAAATACAGAAGGAGCAAGAACAACACCATCAGTTGTAGCATTTACAAAGACAGGTGAGCGTCTTGTTGGTGAGCCTGCAAAACGTCAGGCAGTTACGAATGCAGAGAGAACAATCTCTTCTATTAAGAGAGAGATGGGATCTGATTACAGAGTAACAATCGATGATAAGAAATATTCTCCACAGGAGATTTCAGCTATGATCCTTCAGAAACTGAAAGCAGATGCAGAAGGATACTTAGGAGAGAAAGTAACAGAGGCTGTTATCACAGTACCTGCTTACTTCAACGATGCTCAGCGTCAGGCAACAAAAGATGCTGGTAAGATTGCAGGACTTGATGTGAAACGTATCATCAATGAGCCTACAGCAGCAGCACTTGCTTATGGACTTGACAATGAGAATGAGCAGAAGATCATGGTATATGACCTTGGTGGTGGTACATTTGATGTATCTATTATTGAGATTGGTGATGGAGTTATCGAAGTATTATCAACAGCAGGTAACAACAGACTTGGTGGAGATGATTTCGATCAGAAGATTACAGACTACATGATTGCTGAGTTCAAGAAACAGGAAGGCGTTGACTTATCTACAGATAAGATGGCACTTCAGAGATTAAAAGAAGCTGCAGAGAAAGCGAAAAAAGAGCTGTCTTCCGCAACAACAACAAACATCAACCTTCCGTTCATCACAGCAACTGCTGAAGGACCGAAGCATTTTGATATGAATCTTACAAGAGCTAAATTCGATGAGCTGACACATGATCTTGTTATGAAGACATCTGAGCCGGTACAGAGAGCTCTGTCTGATGCAGGAATTACAGCATCTGAACTTGGCCAGGTACTTCTTGTTGGTGGATCAACACGTATCCCTGCTGTACAGGAAGAAGTAAAACGTCTGACAGGTAAAGAGCCAAGCAAATCTCTGAACCCAGATGAATGTGTAGCACTTGGAGCATCTGTTCAGGGTGGTAAACTTGCCGGAGATACAGGCGCTGGAGATATCCTTCTTCTTGATGTAACACCATTGTCACTGTCTATCGAGACTATGGGTGGAGTTGCTACAAGACTGATCGAGAGAAATACAACAATTCCTACAAAGAAGAGCCAGATTTTCTCAACAGCAGCAGATAACCAGACAGCTGTTGACATCAATGTTGTACAGGGTGAGAGACAGTTCGCAAAAGACAACAAGTCTCTCGGAAGATTCCAGCTTGATGGAATCGCACCAGCTCCAAGAGGAGTACCGCAGATTGAGGTTACATTCGATATCGATGCCAATGGTATCGTAAATGTATCTGCAAAAGACCTTGGAACAGGTAAAGAGCAGCACATCACAATCACAGCAGGATCTAACATGTCTGATGATGAGATTGATAAGGCTGTAAAAGAGGCTGCAGCATTTGAGGCTCAAGATAAGAAACGTAAAGAGGGAATCGATACAAAGAATGAGGCAGACGCTTTAGTGTTCCAGACAGAGAAAGCTATCCAGGAAGTTGGAGATAAACTGGATGCTAACGATAAAGCTGGTGTAGAGGCTGACTGCAAAGCACTGAAAGAGATTCTTGAAAAAGTAAATATGGACGATATTACAGACGCTCAGATTGCTGAGATTAAAGCTGGTAAAGAGAAGCTTTCTGAAAGTGCTCAGAAACTGTTCACAAAGATGTATGAGCAGGCAGGAGCAGCTGCACAGGGAGCACAGGGAGCAGGTGCTCAGGCAGGACCAGAGGCAGGACCGGCACCAGACGGTTTCCAGGGAGACGATGTAGTAGACGGAGATTATAAAGAAGTCTAAAGCATAAAAAGGCGGAATAATACCGCATCGAATGCGAAGGCTGTTCCGCGGAATGTGACTGAATTTTAAGGAGGTCAGGTTTCGCGGAACTTCCTTTTGTTAAGGAGAGAAAGTAATGGCAGAAGCAAAGAGAGATTACTATGAGGTTCTCGGCGTCAGTAAGGATGTCGATGAAGCGACTTTGAAAAAGGCATATCGTAAAGTTGCCAAAAAGTATCATCCGGATATGAATCCGGGAGATGCAGAGGCGGAGAGGAAGTTTAAAGAAGCTTCGGAAGCATATGCTATACTTAGCGACCCTGAAAAGAGACGTCAGTATGATCAGTTTGGTCATGCAGCATTTGAAGGAGGAGCAGGAGGAGCCGGCGGATATGGCGGCTTTGATTTTAATGGAGCTGATTTCAGTGACATATTTGGTGATATCTTTGGTGACATATTTGGTGGTGGAAGAAGCAGAAACCGCAGCCAGGGACCGATGAAGGGTGCAAGCATCCGTAAGGCAGTAAGAATTTCATTTGAAGAAGCAGTATTTGGATGTGAGAAGAAGATTGATGTAATTTTAAAGGATCCGTGCCCAAAATGTAATGGAACAGGTGCAAAACCAGGAACGACTCCGGAGACATGCTCAAAGTGCGGCGGAAAAGGTCAGGTTGTATACAGCCAGCAGTCACTGTTTGGTATGGTACAGAACGTACAGACTTGTCCGGATTGTCACGGAACTGGTAAGATTATTCGTGAGAAATGTCCGGATTGTGCCGGTACAGGATATATTTCCAGTAAGAAGAAGATTTCTGTCAAGATTCCGGCAGGAATTGATGACGGACAGAGTGTAAGAATTCGTGATAAAGGTGAACCGGGAGTGAATGGCGGACCAAGAGGAGATCTTCTTGTGCAGGTCACAGTATCCAGACACCCAATTTTTCAGCGTCAGGATGTACACATTTTCTCAACGGTTCCGATTTCCTTTGCACAGGCAGCACTTGGTGCAGATATCCGCATCAAGACAGTAGATGGAGAAGTTATCTACAATGTGAAACCAGGTACTAAGACAGATACGAAAGTACGCTTGAAAGGAAAGGGTGTTCCATCACTTCGTAATCCGCAGGTTCGCGGTGATCACTATGTAACACTGGTGATCCAGACACCGGAGAAGTTGAGCCATGAGGCAAAAGAAGCACTTCGTAAGTTCGATGAACTGGCGGGAAATACACTAAATCAGGCAGGAAAAAATGACGGTGAGAAAGAAAAGCCGGAAAAGAAGAAAAAAGGATTTATGGATAAAGTAAAAGAAGCCTTTGATGATTAAGTTCATCAGGGGCTTCTTCCCGTTGTGCCAGAAAAATGAATCACCCACTAAACAGTTTGTCTTCTCATACGGCCTGCAATAAGCGCAAGACTTAAGAACGCGAGGGCGAAGAGGAGCTGTATGCCGTAGCAGGTGTACAGGGTGTGAATCTGTGTTCCACTGAATGTGTTGTGGCTTTTCAGCAGGTTATTTGCAACTTCGTACCAGTAGACCGGAAGAAACTGGGCAATTTTCTGTACACTTTTTCCGAGGATATCCATACTGACGAAGACTCCGCACAGGAAGGACATTCCAAGGCTGACCACATTGACGACTGCACTGATCAGTTGTTCTTTGTCTGTAAATGTGGAGACAAAGAATGCCAGGCTTAGTGCGGACAGAGCCATCATAAAGCTGTTGATCAGATAGTATGTAAGATTTGTATCTGCCAGAAATGTTTTTCCATACAATATGATTGGAAGGAGTGTGCATAAAAACCAGACGGCAAGTCCGATGACTGTGCAGCCGAGCGCAAGCTGCAGGTTGTACTTCCGGCTGGAAATGGAAGTACACAGTATTCGTGAGCGGACTTCTGGATTGTTGAATGACATCATGATTGTTATAATGACATAGCATAGAATGGACAGGATAATGTAAGGCATATACTGATACATGTATGCGTGCATCGGAATATTTCCACCATATCCGTTCTGATCCAGCATCGTTACATGAGATTCTTCTGTCATAGCCTCCTTAAGCATTACAGTGGCATCTTCGGCTGAATAACCGGAGGCAAGAAGCATATGCATTTCCTGAACCCATGCATTGACCTGACTGTCTACATAGTAACCACTTGTACTGCCCGGAACTTTTGTGACGGTAAGACTTGCAGTTTTGCTTTTACAGCTTTGAGTGAAATCTTTTGGAATCGTCAATACATAATAGACGTGCCGGTAGAACAGGTTATCCTGAATGGCAGTTTTGGTATCCGGAATATCAATCAGATTGTGCTGGGAAGCCAGATAATCGGTCAGGGCTTCGGACACCGGACTTTTGTCATGGTCAATGACTGCAATGTCGAGTTTTGTCTGTTCAAACATTTTATCGGTATCTGTAAGTTCACTTTTTTGTATAGCAATTGTAATTGTGAGAAAAATGATAATATACATGAAAACATATCCGAGATTTCTTTTTGTAATTGTCAAAAATCCTTTAAATACTGTCATAACGTTCCCTCCTTACTCCTAAGAATGCAATACCAAGGAAAAGAACACTCATGATCAGCAGAGTGATCATACATCTCTGGTACCGTAACGTGTCATTGTAGACACTGATGCAATAGTAAGCATCACTTAAAACAGCCGCCGGATTGATACGGTTCAGAATGGGGGCATTCTGTTCTATTACATCTTTCATATTGCCAAACATCAGACCAGACAAAAAACCGGTCAGTGAAATTGTGGAGACACAGATGCCGATTTTTGCTGAAAATGTAAGTTTTCCGATGCAGCCGATCATGAGTCCCAGGCAGATTCCGATGAGACTTCCCATAAAATTCGTGGCAAGGATAGCCAGATAATTATTCCCCAGGTCAATGTCAAGAATATAGTTCACATAAAAAGTCAGAATCATTACATTTATGAAATGTATAAAAATCAGCACCAACATATCAATAAAAATAAGAAATTGTTTTCGGTAAGGGGTGATACTTCGTCTGGCTCCTAAGGGACTTAAGTTCGCCTGGGTATCACGTACTGCTTCGATACTTAGATATGCACCGGACATACAAGCATAGGCAATCAGGGCGAAGAAATACAATACAGTCGGATTTAATGTTTTTCCACCGACACTTTTTTCCGTGATGAAACTGCCATTCGTCTGCAAGGAAGCAACAGCATCAGTCAGACGCTCCGGATGAGTTCTGGCAATCTCTTTGAACAGATGTGCATTCTGGTTATAAGTATTTAAAAGAGAAGTCAGAATACTTTGGCTGACTCCATTTTTTGTGATTGTAAGAGACGGGATCTCTTTTACATAGTAGATTCCAAGAATCTCATCATTTTCCAGTTTCTTTTTCGCGTCTTTTTCATTCTTTACGTCTTGAATATCTAGAACGCTACCGTTCATGGCGTCAAGGAAATCTGCAAAAAATGTACCGGATGACTTCGTTTCAAGCTTATTGATAACAGCAACGGGTACCGGATCCCAGTCGGAGTCTCCGGTGGCAGATATGCCGATATTTCCAAAGGAAATATAGAACAGTGTGCCGAGAATCATTGGGAATGCAAGTGCCCAGAACATCATAGGCCGATTCCTTGTAATCTGTAAAAAACGATATTTTATTAAATGCCACATAAAAATTCCTCCTTAGTCCCGAAGTTCTTTTCCCGTGATTTCCAAGAAGACATCGTTGAGTGTTGGAAGTTCTGAAAATACACGCCCGAAAGAAATGTTGTGATCTCCCAGGTATTTTAAGAGGCTGATCAGATTGTGTTTGCCTCCACTTAGGCGGATTTTTAATACCTGTTCTTCATAGACCAGTTCAAATACATTTGGCATTGTACGGATTTCAGAGAGTGTTTCCGGATTTAGGTTTATAGCTTCGATGGTGATCGTCTCACCGGTTTTGATCATATTTTTCAGCTCTTCACATGTTCCGGTCGCAAGTACATGGCCATGATCAATGATTGCAATACGGCTGCAGATCTGTTCAACTTCTTCCATATAATGGGAAGTATAAATGATTGTAGATCCCTGACGGTTCAGTTCTAAGATTCCTTCCAGGATCCGGTTCCGGCTCTGTGGATCGACAGCTACCGTTGGTTCGTCCATGATGATAAGCTTTGGCTTGTGGGCAATACCGCAGGCAATGTTGAGTCTTCTAAGAAGACCGCCGGACAATTTTCCGGGACGTTTTTTTGCATATTCCGTAAGTCCAACAAAATCCAGTGCTTCGTCCACCAGCTTTTTACGCTTTTGTTTGTCAGTTACATACAAACCACAGAAATAGTCTACATTTTCACGGACACTCATCTGATGAAACACAGCCACATTTTGCATGACAACACCAATCTCTTTTTTGATATCGTAACTGTCCGGGGTCATGTTTTTGCCAAAAATATGAATCGTACCTTTGTCATATTTCAACAACGCCAGCATACAGCCGATCGCGGTGGATTTTCCGGAGCCGTTTGGTCCCAGAAGTCCAAAGATTTCACCTTCTTTAATGTCCAGGTTCAGGTGATCCAGTGCGATCAGATCACCATATCTTTTTACAAGATTTTCAATATGAATCATAGGAAATTCCTCCAGTTCTTAGTTTTGAGACTTGCATATTTCTTACTTGTAATTATAAATGTCTTATGCTTATAATGTTAGTGGCAGACGTCATAAAACGATGTGACAAATGTCATGTTTTGCTTTTTAGAAAAGTTAGGAGAGAACAAATATGAGAAGAATGACAGGGCAGCTTCTGTTAATTTTATATAGTTTTCTTTTTTTGTTGCTTTCGCCGGCTGACCTGAATTTTGTGGTGGGCTTTCTGGTGTCATGGATTTGTACTGGCATGCAGATGTTCTTAAAAGATGACTGGGAAAGGTATGTTCTGTTAATATGTATTTTAGCCGGAAGTTGGTACTGTGTGGGAATCTGTGAATTCCTGCCGGTCCTTTTTTATGGATTCTGGACGAAAGAGAAACGGGGTATCATGATACTTGCTGTGGCAGGAGGGATATTTACAGGTGTGTCGGGGAATACGAATCTAAGTCATGGGCAAATGTATCTTTTGATAGTTGGAATTTTACTGTCGCTTGTGTTGAAGTTAAAAGAAGAGGCTTATGAGGAGTTGGAACAGGAATACCGGAAAACCCGTGATGACAGTAAGGAAAGGAATCTGCTTTTACAAGAAAAGAATCGCAACTTGATTGAGAAGCAGGACTATGAAATTTATACGGCAACACTTCAGGAGCGAAATCGCATTGCAAGAGAAATTCATGACAATGTGGGACATTTGCTTTCAAGATGCATCCTTATAGTGGGTGCAATGAAGATTGTAAATGAAGACAAAAAACTGTCCTCTTCCATTGAACAATTGGAGGAGTCGTTGAATACAGCCATGACCAGTGTGCGGGAGAGTGTCCATGACCTTCATGATGATTCTGTGAATCTGAGAGAAGTGACAGAAGAACTGGTGGGAGAGTTTACATTTTGCCCGGTAGATTTATCTTATGATATGGGATATGATGTTCCAAGAGAGATTAAATACGGCTTTATCGCAATTGTAAAAGAGGCACTTCACAATATTGTAAGGCACAGTGATGCAAGTAAAGTGAAGATAGTCATGCGGGAGCACCCAGCGCTTTATCAGCTGATCGTGGAGGATAATGGGACTGTGAAAGAACCAATACAAAGTGGCGGAGTAAAAACTGTATCCAGGGAATTTCAGTCTGGACAGGGTATGGGACTTCGCAATATGAGCGACCGCGTCCGGATGCTTGGAGGTATGATGCAAATTGTAAGAAAAGAGGGATTTCGTATTTTTATTACGATTCCCAAGGAGGTATCTTAAAATGAGAATCGTGATTGCAGATGATGATATGCTTGTATCAGGAGCACTTAGGACGATTCTGGAAAAAGATCAGGATATAGAAGTTCAGGGTATTGCCTCAAATGGGAAGGAAGCTATAGAACTTTACCGGAAATATGAACCAGATGTGCTGCTGATGGATATCCGCATGAGTCCAATGAGCGGTCTGGAGGCATCGGAAGAGATTTTAAAAGAAAAACCAGAGGCAAAGATATTGCTCCTTACAACATTTTCTGATGACGAGTATATTGTAAAAGCGTTGAAATGTGGTGTGAAAGGATATCTTTTAAAACAGGATTATGCAAGTATTCTGCCGGCAATCCGGGCGGTGTGCACGGGGCAGACGGTGTTCGGAACTCAGATCATATCCAGACTGCCGGAACTTTTAGAGCGAAAGAGTGCTTTTGATTATGAGACTTATGAGATTACAGAAAAAGAACGCGCTGTTATGAAGCTTGTGGCAGACGGAAAGAGCAATAAAGAAATTGCAGGGGAAATGTTTTTAAGCGAGGGAACGATCCGAAATTATATCAGTGGGATTTTGGATAAATTGAATTTAAGAGACCGTACACAGCTTGCAGTTTTTTATCTCAGAAATTGCACATAAAATCATTGGCAATATCAGAATTACAGCTGTGGATGAAAAATATAGAAAAAAAGAAGGAGAAATTGATGATGCAGAGTTTTGTACAGTATACCCCAACGAAAGTTGTATTTGGAAAAGACACGCAAAAAGAAGCTGGAAAGCTGGTCAGTGAATTGGAGATAACGAAGGTCTTGTATATGGCGGTGGAAGTGCAATCGATACAGCAAAAGGAATTGCGATAGATGCTGCAAATCCGGGCACAGATATCTGGGAGTTCTGGAAGAAGATTATGATGCTATGAGTGAAATCATGTGGTGCGGAAGTATTTCCCATAACGGAATTACCGGACTTGGAAGACCAAAGGATTTTCTGTGTCATAAGCTGGGACATCAGCTTGGTGCAAAATTTGACGAAGCCCACGGTGCAACATTGTCTGCAGTCTGGGGAAGCTGGGCGAGATACGTCTATCATCTGGACGAAGCAAGATTTGCAAATTACGGAAGAAAAGTATGGAACATGGATGAGGAAAATGATGAAAAAACGGCTGTGGCAGCGATTGAGAAAATCGAAGAATTCTTCCGGTCTTTGCATATGCCGACTTGTCTGGGAGACATGAAAATGGGTGTACAGCCGGATGAAGTATTAAAAGAAATGGCTGGCAAGGCGACTGCAGGGGATACCATGAAAGTGGGTGCTTTCCAGAAAATGGGGGAAAAAGAGTTATATGAGATTTATAAAAAGGCAAACCACAGATAATCTAAATATTGACTGGCATGCATTTTACAGAAATGTATTTGCCTTAATTATTCCAATGGCGCTCCAGAATCTGATCAACGTCGGAGTGACTGCAGTTGATGTTATGATGCTTGGAAGAGTGGGAGAAAAAGTGTTGTCTGGTTCTTCGCTGGCAGGACAGATCCAGTTTATTATGATGCTGATTTTTTTCGGCATCACATCTGGAGCAACAGTACTGACAGCGCAGTACTGGGGAAAGAAAGATATCAGAACTATTGAGAAGATTCTTGGTATGGGACTTACAATCTCACTTGCAATTGCGGTAATTTTTATGACATTGGCCTTGACTATTCCGGGCCCTTTGATGCGTATTTTTACATCGGATCCGGAAGTAATTGCAGAGGGAGTGAAATACTTACGGATTGTTGGAATATCTTATCTTTTCATAGCGGTAACGCAGGTTTATCTGAATATTATGAGAAGTATTGAACGGGTGATGATTGCTACTTTTGTATATTTTATGTCTTTGGTTGTCAATGCAATTATGAATGCAATTTTGATTTTTGGACTTTTGGGATTTCCGACACTTGGAATTCAAGGAGCTGCAATCGGCACATTATGTGCCAGAATGACAGAGACATTGATCGTGCTTATTTATGCACATTTCATGAATCAGGATGTGAAAATTCGTCCTCGATTTATGATACAGATTGACAGGGTACTTGCAAAAGATTATCTAATCTATGCCATGCCGGTTGTGTTAAATGAAATGATGTGGGGACTTGGAGTCTCTGCGAATACTGCTGTCATCGGTCATCTTGGGAGTGCGGCGGTTGCATCAAATTCAGTTGCACAAGTAGCGAGACAGCTTGCCCAGGTCGTTGTATTTGGAATTGCAAATGCGACAGCCGTCTATCTGGGTAAGACGATCGGGGAGCGCAAATTCGATTATGCGAAGGCTTATGCAAAAAGATTTATTCGGCTGGCACTTATTATGGGTTGTTGTGGTGCATGTGTAATTTTAATCTGTGCTCCGATTGCAAATACATTTCTTGTATTATCGCCTGAGGCAAAAGAATATCTTTATATGATGTTTGGCGTCATGTCTTATTTTGTCATTGCACAGGCAGTCAATACAACATTGGTAGTAGGTGTATTTCGTTCAGGAGGAGATACGAGATTCGGATTAATTCTGGATGTGTCGACGATGTGGGGATTTTCTATATTGCTGGGTGCAGTCGCAGCATTTTTCTTACACGCAAGTGTACCGGTCGTTTATATACTTCTGATGAGTGATGAGCTGGTGAAATTACCGCTTACGCTAAAGAGATACCACAGTTACAAATGGCTCAAAGATGTCACGAGGAATAACCTGGAAATTTAAAGCTGTGAAAAAGGGGGTAAAAGCAAAGATTAAAGGGAATTCAAGGTTGATAAATTACCTGAAAAGGTAGTACAATAGATTCAGAGCTCAGAAATACAGAGCAGTTTCAGAATAATGAAAGAGAGGTATAGGATTATGAAAGTAATCGCAACAGAAAAAGCACCGGCAGCAATCGGACCATATTCACAGGCATATGTTAATAACGGAGTTCTTTATACATCCGGACAGCTTGGAATTAATCCTGAGACAGGAAATCTTGGCGGAGATACAATCGAAGAGCAGGCTGAGTGGTCTTGCAAGAATGTAGGAGAGATTTTAAAAGCAGCAGGTACAGATTATGAGCATGTACTTAAAACAACATGTTTCCTGGCTGACATTGCTGATTTCGGAGCATTCAATGAAGTTTATGCAAAATATTTCACATCAAAACCGGCAAGAAGCTGTTTTGCAGTGAAAGATCTCCCTAAGGGAGCACTCTGCGAGATTGAAGTAATCGCAGCAGTAGAAGAGTAAAAGAGGCCAGAAAGGAAGTTTTAGTTATGTCAGAGAATCAGAAAGGATGCTCACCATCCGATTGCCAGGGGTGTGCACATGCAGGGACTTGTAACAGTAAACCGCAGGATTTTCATAAACCGGCGAATGCAAAATCACACATTCGTAATGTGATCGCAGTTGTCAGTGGAAAGGGCGGAGTCGGAAAATCGATGGTAACTGCATCATTGGCAAGAATGATGAGAGAACAAGGATTTTCTGTAGGAATTCTGGATGCAGATATTACAGGACCGTCTATTCCGAAGATGTATGGAATCCATGATACAGCAAAAGGAAGCGATGATGGAATCTTTCCGGAGATTGCAAAAGACGGAACAAAGATTATGTCTGTCAACCTGCTTTTACCGAATGAATCGGATCCGGTAATCTGGAGAGCACCGATTATTACAAGTGTTGTGACGCAGTTCTGGACAGATGTTATCTGGGGAGATCTGGATTATCTCTTTGTAGATATGCCGCCTGGAACTGGTGATGTTCCACTTACAGTATTCCAGTCTCTTCCGGTGAATGGAGCAGTGATCGTAACATCTCCACAGGATCTTGTGCGTATGATCGTAGAGAAAGCTTACAAGATGGTAAGACAGATGAATATTCCAGTGCTCGGAATCGTAGAGAATTACAGTTATCTGACTTGCCCGGATTGTGGAAAGAAGATTTCCGTATTTGGAGAAAGCCATATCGATGAAGTGGCAGCTGAGTTAGGTATTCCGGTTCTTGGTAAGATGCCGATTGATCCGGCTCTTTCTGAGATGGTAGAGAATGAGAAGTTCTATGAAGTTTCGAATGAGTACCTGGCAGATGCAGTAAATAAAATATAAGAAGATTACAAGGAATATTTTGAAAAATATTTGCTAATAAGAGTGCAGAGATGTACTTCATGTAACAATAAAAGAAAGAGTAACCGACTGATATGTGAGAAGAAAGATATCAGTTGGTTATTCTTTTTTTATCCTGGCATCATTAAAATATAAATTGACAAACCAAACAAATGTTCTTATAATAAAAACAGAACAGATGTTCTCATTATGATATTAGGAAAGCAGGAAAGAATATGAAGATACAGAATTCCATGTCTATCTATGAAAAATTAAATATTTTATCGGATGCAGCAAAGTATGATGTGGCGTGTACTTCCAGTGGAACGAAGAGAAAAGGTGATGGTTCCGGAATGGGAAACTGTACACAGTGTGGAATCTGCCACAGTTTTTCTGCAGATGGCAGATGTATTTCACTTTTAAAAATCCTGTTTACGAATGAATGCATTTTTGACTGTAAGTACTGCGTGAACAGAAGAAGTAATGATGTAGTGAGGACTTCTTTTACACCTGATGAAGTTTGTACGCTTACAATGGAATTCTATCGGAGAAATTATATTGAAGGACTATTTTTAAGTTCCGGCATTCTGGTAAGTCCGGATTATACGATGGAGTTAATCTGTGCAACACTTTATAAGCTGAGAAAAGAGTGTAATTTTCAGGGATATATTCATGTGAAAGCCATTCCGGGAGCAAGTCAGGAACTGATCCAAAAAGCAGGATTTCTGGCGGACAGAATGAGTGTGAATCTGGAACTTCCGACAGCAGAAGGATTGAAACTATTGGCACCGCATAAATCCAGAAAGAATATCCTCGCACCGATGAGGCTCATCCAAGAAGGGAGGAATGAAAATAGCCGTGAACTGTCATTATACCGTCAGGCACCGAGATTTGTACCGGCAGGGCAGAGTACCCAGATGATTATCGGAGCAACTTTGGAATCGGATTATCAGATTATGAAGGTGACAGAGAGTCTGTATAAGAAGTTTGAATTGAAACGAGTGTTTTATTCTGCATTCGTACATGTGAATGAAGATAAAGCACTTCCGGCAAGGACAGATGACGGACCGCCGCTTCTCCGGGAACATCGGCTCTATCAGGCAGACTGGCTGCTTCGTTATTATCATTTTCAGGCAGATGAATTACTGTCGGAGGAGGAACCTAATTTTAATGTTCTGTTTGATCCGAAGTGTAACTGGGCGCTGAAGCATCTGGAGTATTTTCCTGTGGAGATCAACAGGGCAGACTATGAGATGCTGCTCCGTGTACCGGGTCTTGGATATAAATCAGCAACAAGAATTGTGAAAGCGAGAAGACTTGGAATGCTGGATTTTGCAGATCTTAAGAAACTTGGAGTAGTACTGAAACGGGCGGTGTATTTTATTACCTGTAATGGGAAGACAATGTATCCGCTCAGGATAGAAGAGGAATCCATAGCCAGAAATCTTCTGGATTCCAGAGAAAAATTGCCACAGGAGGTGAGAAATCTCGGTTACAGACAGCTTTCATTATTTGATGATGTCAGGTTCCGTGAGAATTTCTATGAAAAAGATTTATGTGTGTAATGATACGATCACAGGAATATTTTCTGCAATTTATGATGCATGGAAAGAAGGAAGAGAAGAAAAAGAGTGTGGGATTGCAATAAAGGGAATGTTAGAACAGGAGCTTTTTTGTGAGTACATGTTGGTGGAGGAGAATCTTCACAAGGAACAGGCAGTAGAACGATTGATCCGAAAACATCTGGGAGGACAGGCTTATGCTGATATCTGGCATGCATCTCTTGCTTCGGATAGGGATAAGGCAGATGCAATTTATGGGACAATGCTGGCAGCAAGAAGGCTTCGTGACAGTAAAAAGGTTATGGAACATTTGAGCCACCCACAAGTGGAACGTGTATTTGAACTGAGCAGAAAGGTAGGAAGTGAAGCCCATAATTATAAAGGATTTTTGAGATTTCGGGAGTTGTCTGGCGGGATTTTGTATGGAGGGATTGCACCAAAGAACAGGATACTGACTTGTATTGCTCCACATTTTGCTAACCGGCTTCCACAGGAAAACTGGCTGATCCATGATAAGACACATCATATGTATGCAGTGCATGAGGCGGGAAAGGAATGGGTATTGGTAGAAAATGAACGGATTCAGGAGGAGAGGCTGGGGCAGATATCGGAAAATGAACAGATGTATGCAAGTCTGTGGACTGCTTTTTGCAGGACAATATCTATTGAATCCAGGGAGAATCCAAGAAGTCAGATGCAGCATCTTCCACTCAGATATCGGCCGGAGATGACTGAGATGGCAGGCGAGGTGTAAAATTACTTTAAAATATTTTATATTTATGTGTTATAATATGGGCGTTTACAAGAAGTGTCAGGGAAAGGAAGAAACACAATGGATCTTGAACAGCCTGTGATTCGCATTTCTGTGCGAAATCTGGTGGAATTTATACTTCGTGCGGGAGATATAGACAATCGAATAGCGTCGACAGATAAAGATACTATGCAGCTTGGAAGCAGAATCCACAGGAAGATTCAAAAGCAGATGGGTCCGGATTATCATGCAGAGATTTCACTAAAATATGAGATTCCATGTAAAGATTTTACGCTGAAACTGGAAGGAAGAGCAGATGGAATTATTGAGCTTCCGGAAGGAATTGTCATTGATGAAATTAAAGGTGTGTTAAGAGAACTGAATCAGATTAAAGAGCCGGTACCGGTACATCTTGCACAGGCAATGTGTTATGCGTATATTTATGCGGCATCTCATAATTTGCCGGAAATTGGTGTGCAGATGACTTACTGTAATATGGAGACAGAGGAGATAAAGCGTTTTCAGAGTGGTTACATATTCGAAGATTTGGAACGGTGGTTTTATGAGCTGATCGGAAAGTATGAAAAGTGGGCGAGATATCAGATTCAGTGGAAGAAAAAGAGAGATAAGTCGATCAAGGATGTGGAATTTCCATTTGCATACAGAGAAGGGCAGAAGAACCTGGTAACATCGGTATATCGGACGATACTTAGAAAAAAGAAGCTGTTTATTCAGGCACCGACCGGAGTTGGAAAGACGATCGCAACATTATTTCCGGCAGTGAAAGCAGTAGGAGAGGGATTGGGAGACAAGATATTTTATCTGACAGCGAAGACGATCACAAGAACAGTAGCCTGGCAGGCATTTGAGACATTACGGGAACAGGCGCTTCGCATGAAAGTAATTGTTCTGACAGCAAAAGATAAAATTTGCTTTTGTGAAGAGACAAATTGTAATCCAGATCATTGCCCTTATGCGAAAGGACATTTTGACCGGGTGAACGATGCAGTCTATGAACTTCTGACATCTTCTGATGAACTGAACCGGGAGATACTAGAGGAACAGGCAAGAAAATGGAAGGTGTGTCCGTATGAGATGAGTCTGGATGTGGCGGTCTGGGTTGATGCAATTATCTGCGATTATAATTATGTATTTGACCCACAGGCGCATTTGCGCAGATTTTTCGGAGAAGGAAATAAAGGCGATTATCTGTTTTTAATTGATGAAGCACATAATCTGGTGGAACGGGGCAGGCAGATGTACAGTGCCAGTATCTGCAAAGAAGATTTTCTTGGAATTAAGAAAAAGGTCCGGTATGAGGATGAGAAGCTAACAGAGAGACTGGAAGATTGTAATCGGGGGCTTCTGGCAATGAAACGGGAATGCGAAGAATATAAAGTTCTAAATAGTGTATCGCATATTTACCTCAAGCTTTTAAATCTGATGACAGAACTGGAACGTTTTCTGGAAGAATGTGAGAAAGAAGATATCCGGGAAGAAGTTCTGGAGTTTTATTTTCACATTCGAAGCTTTATGGATATACATGAGCGGTTAGATGAGAATTATGTGATTTATAGTGAACTGGATGGGGAAGGGAAATTCCGGGTACATCTGTTCTGTGTCAATCCAGCGGGAAATTTGGGAGAATTTCTGCAAAAGGGAAACAGCACAATTTTCTTTTCAGCTACATTATTGCCAATTACATATTATAAGAAACTGCTTTCCACGGGAAAAGAAGATTATGCAATCTATGCAGAATCCCCATTTGATGTAGAGCATCGCCTGCTAATGGTTGGAGGAGATGTAAGTACAAAGTACACACGGAGAAATGAAGAGATGTATCAGAGATATGCCAGGTATCTGTGGAAGCTTGCAAATGGAAAGAAAGGGAACTATCTGGTATTCTTTCCGTCTTATCGTTTTCTGGAAGATGTCTATGAAGCTTTTGAAAAGATTCAGGAAAAGGAAGAGTTAGAAGCCTTCCCGGCTTTGGATCATCGAATTACTTGTGTGACACAATCCCAGTCTATGTCAGAAAAGGGCAGGGAGGAATTTTTGAATACATTTGAAGAGGAAAGAAAGGAAAGCCTGATTGGATTTTGTGTCATGGGTGGTATCTTTTCAGAAGGAATTGATTTGACGGAGGATAAGCTGATCGGGGCCGTGATTGTAGGAACAGGACTGCCACAGGTTTGTCGAGAACGGGAGATTTTAAAGGATTATTTCGATCAGCACGGGCAGAGGGGATTTGACTATGCTTATCTGTATCCGGGAATGAATAAGGTACTTCAGGCAGCCGGACGTGTCATAAGAACAGACGAGGATAGAGGAGTGATATTGTTGCTGGATGATCGCTTTTTCGACAGGCGGTATCAGGAGACTTTTCCAAGAGAATGGGAAAACCAAAGAAGCTGCAGCCTTGGAAATATGGCAGAGCAGATAGAAGAGTTCTGGAAAAAAGAAAAGGAAGAAGCACAGACCGTCCGGAAAAAAGAATAAATATTGATGCATTGTTTTTCTCGCGTCAGGCGGTCTGTGATTTTGCAGATTCATATATATCAGCTGGGAGATGACTCCAACCTCTATAGGTGGTGAGAAACAAGCTGGTATCAGTGGTGGGAGTCAATCCCCAGCTGATATAGCCTCCGGCAGGATTGCAGAGGTGCGCAGTAGAAGTATGTCATGCAATTGCATGACGCGCACCTCGCAGCAAGAATGCCGAGGCATTCTTGAACTGGTCTATGTTGTGAATAATGCTGTTGCTGTATAACGATTATGCCAGATTTAATTTACGGTTCAGACGATAATAAGTAATAATATAAAGAATCACACTCCATATAATCATCAAAGCCAGAGAGATTCCCAAAAGACCGAGCATATACTGAGATGGTGTAGACATATAAAGTGTTGTACTTGTTTCAATAGTTACAGTCTGGGTGTTTAGCAGCCCAAGTGGGATAAAAATCAAAAGACAGCTAATGCTTTCTACAAATGTAACGATAAAGTACATGGCAACAGCGCCAAAGACGCGATGACTGGTAAATATCTGTCCCAGAGAGATGCAGGCGTAATATAATATAACATTTGCAACTGTTCCGGCTATCATGAAAAAGATGTAAAAGGCAATTGATCCAAAGACTCCAAGATGGGATCCCAAACCGAAAATTTCCATTAGGAGAGCTTTATTGACGGAGAGAGAATCTTTTACATATGGCACCCAGGCAGCAATGTATATAGCGGCAAAGAGTCCAATTATGTCGATTATGCGCCAGATTGTTCCTGCAATGACTTTTGCAAACAGGAGAGTTCCTTTTTTGACCGGCAGGGTGTGGGTCAGATATCCTTCGTCAGAGTATGTACTCTTATAAAAATGCACAGCAATGATAATTGAGGTTGCAAAAGCAACACAGGTAAGCAGGATAATACCAAAAGAAACAGTCAATCCAAGAATTAAGAAGTAAGTATTACCCAAGTTATGAACATTGTTGGCTGTAAGTCTGCCTGTGATCAGTATACGGATAAAAAATGCATATATAAGCAGGAATGCATGAATGATGATTAAAAAACGATTCATGGCTTTCATATCGTATTTGATGATTTTTCCTAACATTTGAATACCTCCCGGAATAATGCGTCAACAGATTTCTTTTGTTCTGACCGGATATCATCGACGGTTGCATTTAATACGAGTTCACCGTTCTGGATAAAGAGTACGCGGTCTAAAATATTTTCAATATCGGAAATCAGATGTGTTGAGATCAAAATCGTTGCATGTTCATTGTAATTATTTAAAATCGTGTGTAAGATGTAATCTCTGGCAGCAGGATCAACACCTCCGATCGGTTCATCAAGTATATATAGTTTGGCGTCACGGCTCATAACAAGAATCAGTGCTACTTTTTCCTGATTTCCTTTGGAAAGAGTTTTCAAACGTGCTGTCTGATCTATGTTCAGGTCCTTCAGCATCGAAGTGGCTCGGATTTTGGAAAAATCTTCATAAAAGTCAGCAAAGTAAGAAACCAGATCTTGGATTTTCATGGAACCGTCCAGATAACTGTGGTCTGGAAGATAGGACACGATATTCTTGCTGTGGACACCAGGAAGTTCTCCGTCGATAAGAACAGTCCCTTCTGTCGGTGTTAAGAGGTCGTTGATCAGTTTGATCAGTGTAGTTTTCCCGCTACCGTTTGGACCAAGCAGTCCGATGATCTGACCATGGTTCAGTGTCAGGTTCAGATTGTGGAGAGCGTAGGCACTTTTATTGTACTTTTTGGAAAGCCCTTTACATTCTAAAATGGGTTTCATATTATTTTTCCTCCTTCATTGTATCTTGAACCAGTTCCAGGATTTCCGGTCTGGTAAATCCAAGATGTTCCATTGATTTTAAAAATTCACGGATATGCTCGGTGGCAGTCTCTGTTTTTAATTGTTTTATCATTGTTTCGTCCTCCGTAATAAATCGTCCGCTTGTACGGCGGGAGTGTACCAGACCAATTCTCTCCAGTTCGGAAAGTGCTTTTTGCATTGTGTTAGGATTTACGGATGCTTCCATAGCAAGTTCGCGAACAGAAGGAAGTTTGTCCCCGGGTTTATAGGTGCCGGAGATAATATCATGCTGAATTCGTTCCATGAGCTGAAGATAAATGGGACGGTCACTGTCTAAATTCCATGGCATATTATGTACTCCTTTCATTTTGCATTATTGTACTATCTGAGTAATACAATAATACAGATATTCGCAAGTGTCAAGCACAATTGTGGAAAAATGATTCATTTACAAGAATCTGGCAGTAGAGTTTGTTGGAAATGAGTAACAAAAAAGCAGCAAACCATGAAGATTTACTGCTGAGGCATTCTTGAATTTTAATTTTCATTTTCTGCAATAATATTATCCGGAAAATTCTTATCGAACTGGCTGGCTCTTAACATTGCAATCTCATATTTGTATGGTGCGTAAGATTTCTTCTCTTTTGTTGGAGAAGGAATATATGGAGTTTCAAGGATTTTCGGAATTTGTTCAAAATCCGGGTGGTGTACGATATAGGAGAGGGCATCAAATCCAATTTCTCCAGTGCCGAGATTGGCATGCCTGTCTTTCTTTGCACCACGCACATTTTTACTGTCGTTAATATGAAAGACCGCAATCTGATCTTTACCGATCAAATGATCAAACTCGTCGATCACACCGTCGAAATTACCACGGATATCATAACCACTGTCGTGAGTGTGGCAGGTATCAAAACAGACACGCAGTTTGTCGCTGTAGACTACGCCGTCATAGATTGCTGCAAGTTCTTCAAAAGACCGGCCAAGTTCCGATCCTTTTCCTGCCATGGTTTCCAGTGCAATATGAAGAGGCGTGTCTTTTGTCAAGACTTCATTGAGCCCCTTTATGACCTGTTGAAGTCCGGTTTCAACTCCGGCACCGACGTGGGCACCAGGATGCAGAATCAGAGTCTGGCTTTTGCAGGAGGCCGCGCGGTCAATTTCTTTTGCCAGAAATTCCACGGCCAGTTCATATGTCTCAGGTTTTACGGTATTACCAAGATTGATAATATAAGGAGCGTGAACGACGATATCTGAAATATTTTTTTCGTTCATATAGTTCCAGGCGGCATCAATATTGAGTTCAGAAATCTCTTTTCTTTTGGTGTTTTGTGGTGCTCCTGTATAGAACATAAATGTATTTGCTCCATAGGATTCAGCTTCTTTTGCAGAACCAAGGAGCATGCTTTTTCCGCTCATGCTGACATGAGATCCAAGTTTTAAATTCATAGTTAACCTTTACCTTTGCTTAAATTTATCCTTGCCCTGTTTACAGATTGGACAGACAAATGTGTCTGGAAGTTCTTCAAATGGAATATCACCATCATAGACATATCCGCAGATACTACACACCCATTTGCCATTTCCGGAGGAATTACTGGAGGTGATTGAAGAATCAGAAGAAGCAGAATCTACCGTATCCAGATCTTCCGGCTGGTAAGTCGGTGCATTTTTCGGACTTTTGCCTTTGATGATATTGTGATAGTAGGCATAGGTCATAGGTGTTTCCTGATTCAACATATCACAGTCAATGATTTCCCCAAGAAAGACTGTGTGGGTATTTGTTTCCATTTTATCGATGACCTTACAGACAAGATAACCGCATGCATCATCGACAACGGCAATATTATGCTTTGTAATAAAAGGAACATTCATAAACTTGTCCACATCTCTGGAAGACTGAAATCCAAGCTGGCTGATGATATTGGGGTCAGTCTTTTCAGAAAGTATGGAAACTGCGAACATTCCACTTTTTTCAATGCATTCATGCGTATAATTATCATGATTCATACTGACAGCTAAAGTTGCAGGGGAAGAAGTAATCTGCATAATACTGTTGGCAATGCAGCCGGACATACGATTCTCCCCAAGTGCCGAAACGGCATATACACCATAAGATAAATTTCGAAGTACTTTTTTGTTCATAGGTAACCTCCCATCTTGTATAATAACAGTAATTATTACTATTATAATAGCATAGATTTGCCGGAATAGCAACCAGACTTTCTAAAAAAGCGTTGAAAATCTTGTGTGTGAAAAGAATTAAGGTTGTTGGCTTTATTTTCTTGTG
>OLRE01001662.1_pt1 | contig 20737 bp, 12 predicted proteins | sample 1672461 | NCBI WGS metagenome assembly OLRE01 (sample SAMEA3136688, study PRJEB25190) | human gut metagenome | biome: human gut; feature: human-associated habitat; material: faeces | place: Austria | collected 2013
CAGTTGCAAGAGCTAAGAAGCCCGTACACAATCGTTTTAACATCTTTTTCATAAATCTAATGCTCCTTTCATTTTGGGTATAAAAATAGACGCTCATTTCTGAACGCCTTACATTGAAAAGGGATACTTTTTTACAAGTACCCCTAAAGTTTAGTATTTAATTGTTTGTGTTCCCACACTCTATATCAACTACTACCGAAACATTGATATAGTTTTTTATCTCTTTATTTCTGATTTTATCGCCCTCGCTCGTAAAGACGATATGCTTGAAAAAGTGCCTAAAATTAAGGATTTCTACATAGTTCGTCTTTGTAGCAACACACAAGTCTCGACATGAACCGTGTTCGGGAATTGATCAACTGGCGTGATTTTTTTAAGTTCATATCCGCTTTCTCTTAGGAACTTAACATCTCTTGCCAGTGTGGCGCTGTCGCAGCTAACATATACAACTTTTTCTGGCTGCATGTCTACAATGGTCTGTAGCAATGATTCCTCGCAGCCTTTGCGTGGCGGATCCACAACGATCACATCTGCATGGGCAGTCTCTCCTCCATGACTTTCCTGATATTCACGGTAATATTCCGGCAGAACTTCCTCTGCCTTGCCTACATAGAATTCCGCATTCGTAATATCATTGATCTTCGCATTATTCCTTGCATCGTCAATGGCCTGCGGTACGATTTCCACTCCATATACCTGCTTTGCATTCTGAGCAAGGAACAGGGAAATGGTTCCGATTCCACAGTAGAGATCCCACACCGTCTCATTTCCATTTAAATCTGCATAATCAAGCACCAGTCCATACAATTTCTCAGTTTGTACCGGATTGACCTGGTAAAATGAAAGCGGGGAAATCTGATATTTTACATTTCCAATATAATCCGTGATGTACGTCTGCCCCCAGAGCAGTTTTATTTCATTTCCCATGATGACATTAGTTTTTGCCTTGTTCACACTGATTGTGATGCTTGTCATTCCTGAGATTTCACATAATTTATCCACAAGTTTTTCTGCGTGTGGCAGTTTTTCCCCATTAATCACAAGGCAGACCATGATTTCATCAGTTTTGAATCCATAACGGATCAACACATGACGCACCAGCCCCTTATGCTTCACCTCGTCGTATGCAGAAATGTGATTATTCTCCATAAAATGCAGAATAATCTCGAGAATTTTCTGATTGACCGCTACACCCAGTGCACAGTCTGTATTCGGAATGATGCTGTGTGTTCTTCCTGCGTAAAATCCAGTGATAATGTGTCCTTCTTTGTCTGTTCCAATTGGGAACTGCGCTTTATTTCGATAATGAAATGGCTCTTCCATACCAACAATAGGCTGCATAACTTTGTCAAGAAGTTCTGTCGGGACTTCTCCGATTCGTTCCAGATTACCACGGACTTTTCCTTCTTTAAATAAAAGCTGGGCTCCATACTTCATCTCCTGAATCTGGCAGCCACCACATCTTCTCGCCATCGGACACGCTGGCTTTTCTACACGATTTTCAGACGGCGTAACAATATTCATAAGTCTTGCATAACCGTAGTTCTTCTTTGCCTTCACAATCTTGGCTTCAACCACATCACCGATAATCGCATCTTTTATAAATAAAGTATACCCATCTACTTTACCAATGCCTTCTCCCCCGACACCAATATCTTCAATTGCCACTGTAACCAAATCATTTTTCTGCATATTCATACCTCATAATAAGAATTGGGGCACCCCTTTTTACAAAAAGGGACACCCTTAATCACTGGTGGGGACGTAGTATTTTTACGTTTTGCTACGTCCCCATTACATTACTATATTGTTGTTTTTCTTAAGTTTGACTCGAACAATCTGTTATATCCAAGCCACTCTCCGGCTTTTTTGTCTTTGAATATTTCTTTTAATGTCTGCATCTTGGCGTCTGCGTTGTCGGCAAGATTTAGTGCCATGGCTTCTGCCAGTGCCGGTTTTTTCGGGGAACCGTATTCTAACTCTCCGTGGTGTGCCACGATGCAGTGTTTCAGCTCACTTGCAAGCTGTTTTGGGAATTCTGGAATCTCGCGGATTGCATCATCGATCATCTCGATTCCGATAATGATATGACCAAGAAGCTGTCCATCGTCTGTGTAATCATTTTCCGGGAATGGTGACAACTCAATTGTCTTTCCGATATCGTGGCACATAGCTGCTGTGTAAAGCAGGTCTTTGTTGAGAATATCATACTGTCCAACCATATACTCGCAGAATTTCACAACACTCAATGTGTGCTCCAAGAGTCCTCCGGCAAATCCGTGGTGTACACTCTTTGCTGCGGAATGTCCTTTGAATGTGCGAATGAATTTCTCGTCTTTTTCAAAATAATACTCGATTACTCCACGCAGATACGGATTGCTGATCTGTCTTCCGTAGGAAAGCAGTTCTTCGTACATCCCATCTACGCTTTTTTCTGTCGAAGGCATATAATCTGCAGGTATGTATTCGCCTTCCTGTGCTTTTCTGATCTGGCGGATGTTCAATTGAAGATTGTTATTATAACTGATGACATCTCCGAATACTTCAATGAAATCTTTCTCATCATAATCAGCAATTCCATTGGAATTCGGATCCCAGACTTTTCCGTCCAGAGTTCCTGTCTTATCCTGAAGTATCAGATTGTCATACGGCTTTCCATTCCGAGTCTCTGCGGATCTCTTTCCTTTACATAAATATATATTTCGAATTGTTTCTCCTTCTACAAGAGTATCAATATATCTCATAATTCGTGCCTTTCTTTTCTTAATTTTATATCAGTCAGCTTCCGCTGACATTTGTTCACTATTTTCTGTTATTGTTGCAACACACCATCATAGTTTCGCATAGTATTCCTTACTGTTTATACCCAACTGTGACTCCAAAGTCAATATCCACATATTCTCCTCCGGTTCCCTGACGTTTTCCACGAACAAGAATTTTATCTCCCACATTTTGCTTCATAAGCGTATTATGATAACCAAGAAGATTGATGATATCTGTATCTGCAATATTGGTAATGATATCACCACTCTGAATTCCTGCCGCCATAGCCGGAGATTCTGCATCGACTTCTTTCACATAAACACCTTGTGGAATTCCCTGTCCCTGCATCTCGCTGCTTACCTCTACACCGGACACTCCAAGATATGGTACATTTTTCCCATTAGAAAGTAACTCTATCACACCTTTGATATCAGAAATTCCATATCCGGAAATCTTATTTGTCTGATCATCTGACCTGACAGAAGTGTTGATAATTCCAATCACCTCTCCACGGATATTCACAAGAACTCCGCTTCCGGAAATATCTCCTGCCACATCCGTATAAATGGTCTGATACTGTCCATCTGCCTTATCCAGATAATTTTCGCCAGACTCGATCACACCATATCCGGCAATCGTATCACAGCCATACAATTTCCCGACAGCAATAACTGTATCGCCTTCGGACACAACTTTTGAGCCGCCAAGTGTCGCTGTCTCAATCTGTGCCCATACATCATCCGCAATATTCTTTCTCTGAACTGCATAAACACACAGTCCCAGCCCTGCATCCCGGCTCTTCAATATGGCATCGCACTGACTGTCTCCGGAAAATGTAACACGGATGATCTTCGCTTCTTTTACCGGAAGCTCTCCTGCGAGAATCAGAAGTTCCTGACCATTATCTGCCACGATCATTCCGGAAATACTCTTTTCCTTATCTTCCTGATCTTTCGAAAATTCCTCTTCTGTAACAGCGCCCTGAATCTCTACAACACTTTTTCTCACTTCTCCTGACACCTGCTTCAGATTATTCAGCATTTCCTGATAGGTTTCTGTTGTCAGAACGGTTTTTTGTTCCTGGCCTTGTTCCTCTTCCTGCTGTGTCTGATTTTCTTCCTGCTGTTCGTCCTGTGGAATTGTTACTTCCGTCGGATCTTCTTCAAATCTCTTCTCCACCCACGGTTTGCACGCAAAAAAAGTAAAGCAGGCCACCAGTCCGAATATTAATCCTAACTGAATCCTTCTAAGGACGTCGTGTTTCCACTTCGCCTGATCTCCTGCCTCATCTTTAATGATTTCCTGTAAAAAAGAATACTCCTCTTCTTCCGAGTTCTGCTTTTGCTCTAATGGTTCTTTCTCATCTTTCATGCGTACACGCAGGCTCCTTTACAAACCTTATATTCAACAAAGAAGATATTTACAGTATACCTTATCCCTCTGCCTTCGGCAACGAGAAAATGAACTCGGTACCGACACCTTCTGTACTGACTACATTAATATTTTCACCGTGAGCCTGTATCGCCTCTTTGACAATTGCAAGCCCAAGGCCGGTTCCTTTTTTATCTTTTCCACGGGACAGATCGGATTTATAAAATCTCTCCCAGATCTTATTCAGTGCATTTCTCGGAATTCCAATTCCATAATCTTTGACCGACGTGTAGATCTTATCCCCACGTTCGGTCGTTTCAATCGTAATGATTGAATCCTGGTCACTGAATTTGATCGCATTATCAAGCAAATTGTAGAGCACTTGCTGAATCTTTCGCTTATCTGCTACTACTTTCAAATGCTTTCTGGCAAAGACCAGCTCAATAGAAATCTTTTTCTGCGTGCAACGTCCCTCAAAGGAGGCTGCCACATTTTTAATCATTTCATGAATGTCAAATGGAACTTTATCCAGTAATAAATTCTTCGTATCGAATTCATTCAACGTAAGGAGATCCTTGGTCAGATCGGTCAGTCTCTCTGTCTCAAATAAAATGATATTCAGATATTTTCCCTGCATTTCCGGCGGGATTGTCCCATCTGCAATTGCCTCTACATACCCTTTGATCGATGTTAAAGGAGAGCGGAAATCATGTGACACATTTGCCACAAATTTCTTCTGATAATCCTCCATATCCCGAAGCTGGGAAGACATAAAGTTCAGCGATGCTGACAGATAACCAATCTCATCTTCTGTGTTCACAGGAATCTCATAGTCCAGATTACCGGACGCATATTGTTTCGCTGCCTCGGTTATCTTGCAGAGCGGTCTGTACACGATAAACTGAATTCCAAGCAAAATGGAAAATGACAACAGATAGATGACTGCAAGTGTGATATACGCTGCATTCATTAACGTAATCTGTAATTGTCCAATCTGAGTCATGCTTTTGTGTATCAGCAGATACCCTTGTGTGGAATATCCATGTACAACCGGTGCAATGACTGTGATCATATCTTCTTTAAAATAATCGTGATATGTTCCGACTTCATACTTTGCGCTGCCAATTTCTGCCGGGTTAAAATCTTCAATCGCAGTCGGTGCTGTCGGATATCCGTCGGAATGTGCGGAAGTGATCATATTACCTTCCCGGTCTACGAACCAGACTGCCCCGTCCAGATGCGCTTCCATTCCAACAAGTTGTGTATGGACAGCACTTTCATCAATCTGTTCAAGGAAATAATGTGGCAGATACTCATTTGCCACCAGGTTCGCTTCCTGATAAACATCCGCAGCCAGATCCCGTTCAAGAGGTTCTTCTGTCAATGTTCTTGTAAGCGTTGCTACTGTGAACAAACTCATGAACCCGAAAATCATATATATGATGATAAATTTTAAATACAATGTACTTTTCATACAATGCCTCTTCTATGTGGTTTCCTGATCTGTTACTTTACTTCAAACTTGTATCCAATGCCCCATACGGTGGCAAGTTTCCAGCCATTATGATCTTTGATCTTCTCGCGCAAACGCTTAATATGCACATCAACCGTACGGGTATCTCCAATATACTCATATCCCCAGATTTGATCCAAAAGCTGCTCTCTTGTAAACACCTGATTTGGCGAAGATGCCAGGAAGTAAAGAAGCTCCAGCTCTTTCGGCGGCATCTCCACATTCTGCCCATCGACCAGAACAGAATAATTCGTCAGATTGATCTCGATTCCCGGGTATTCCACACATTTTCCCTTATCTACTGCAGGAACCTCTGGTTTCGGCACTGCCTGATAACGGCGGAGCACTGCTTTTACGCGCGCCACAAGCTCTTTTGAATCAAATGGCTTCATAATATAGTCATCGGCTCCAAGCTCCAGACCAAGCACTTTATCAAAAACCTCCCCTTTTGCGGAAAGCATGATAATCGGTGTATTTGCCCGCGCACGGATCTCGCGGCAGACCTGATACCCGTCAATACCCGGAAGCATCAAATCTAAAAGTACCAGATTCGGGTGATAGGTGTCGAATGCTACAAGCGCCTTCTCCCCGTCATGAACCATCATCGTGTCAAAACATTCTTTTGCAAGATACAAAGATACAAGCTCTGCAATTGCCTCATCGTCATCCACGATCAAAATTTTCTGTTTATTAACCATTATTTATTCTCCCTGATTTTTGCATTATTTCAGTTCTACAATCGTCACTCCGGCATCTCCTTCGCCAAATGCTCCTAATCTGTAAGATTTCACATGCTTCTGACGTTTCAGATATTGGTGGATGCCCGCTCTTAAAGCTCCGGTTCCTTTTCCGTGTACCACGCGCACACTTGTCAAATGTGCCAGAGACGCATCGTCCAAATATTTATCCAGCTCTGCGACCGCCTCGTCAACGGTCTTTCCAAGCAGATTGATTTCCGGGCTTACGGACAAAGATTTGCCCATCTTCACCTTACCTTTACTTGTTCTTGCAGCAGTCTTTTTCAGATATGCCGGCTTCTCATCAACAATCTCCAGATCAGAAATGTGTACTTTTGAGCTAAGAATTCCCATCTGAATCATAAGGTTGCCTTTTGTATCTGGCAGTGAATGCACTGTTCCGGTCAGATTCATGCTCAGAACTTTAACCGTCTCGCCTAATTTAAAATCAGATGGCTTATACTGCTTCTTCGGCTTCTTCACTTCCTCTGTCATGCCCTCGCGTGTCTTCTCCATCTTCCTTCTCAGGCGCTCACGCTCTTTTTCCATCTCCGTTGCCGAAACATTGGCCTTTCCAAACTTATGAAAGTTACGCATTGTCTCATCTGCTGTCTCTTTGGCATCTGCCAGAATCGCATGTGCTTTTTCATTTGCTTCTCGTAAAATGCGGTCACGCTGTTCTTCCAGCTTTTCTTTCTTCTGCGCCGTCTCCTGCTTCAGAGCCTCCAGCTCACGGCGGTAAGCCGCAATCTCTTCCTGTTCTTTCGCGATGGTTCGTCTGCTGCTCTCCAAATCTGTCAGCAAGTCCTCAAAAGATTCGTCCTGCTCTGTCAAATGTGCCTTTGCTTCCTCGATAATATAGTCCGGAAGTCCCAGTTTTCCTGCAATTGCAAATGCATTACTCTTTCCTGGGATTCCAAGAAGCAGTCGATACGTCGGGCGAAGTGTCTCCACGTCGAACTCACAGCTCGCATTTTCTACCCCTGGTGTGGACAAGGCATAAACCTTTAATTCACTGTAATGCGTAGTCGCCATAGTACGGATTCCCTGACAATGCAAATGATTCAATATTGCTGTTGCCAGTGCCGCACCCTCAGTCGGGTCAGTTCCAGCTCCAAGCTCGTCAAAAAGTACAAGTGAATCTTCATCCACCTGCTTGATAAATGACACTACATTTGTCATATGTGATGAGAATGTACTTAAGTTCTGTTCAATACTCTGCTCATCACCGATATCTGCATAAACTTCACGGAATACACCCAGTTCAGAACGATCCAGTGCCGGAATGTGAAGACCTGCCTGTCCCATGAGCTGGAATAATCCAACTGTCTTAAGTGACACAGTCTTACCACCGGTGTTCGGTCCTGTCACAATCAGAAGATCAAAATCCCCGCCCAGTGTCAGACTGATCGGAACGACTTTCTTCTTATCTAATAACGGATGTCTTCCCTCGCGGATACGGATCCTTCTCTCCTGGTTGAACATCGGTTTGCTGGCATTCATATCCAATGCAAGAGCTCCTCTTGCAAATATAAAATCAAGCTCTGTCAATGTTGCATAATCCGTACGGATTTCAGAAACATATTCTGCTGCGTCTGCACTCAACCTGGCAAGAATGACCTGAATTTCTTCCTGTTCCTTTCCATATAATTCTTTCAGATCATTATTCAGCTTTACAACTGCCATCGGCTCGATAAATAAAGTAGAACCTGTTGATGACTGGTCATGGATCATTCCCGGGATCTGACCACGGTATTCGGCCTTGACCGGGATACAGTAACGATCCCCACGCATCGTAATAATCGGATCCTGCAAATATGTGCGGAGTGAACCATTCACCATGGAAGACAATGTTGCATGAACCTTATCATTAATCTGCCCCATAGCACGACGGATTCTCTTAAGCTCCGGACTTGCATCATCACTAATCTCATCTTCTGCCGGAATACATCTGCGGATTTCCGTGGACAAAATAGATACAGGAACAAGCTGTTCAAAGTATCCGTCCAATATATCCTGCATATCATCTGCATTGTCATGGCGCCCGTAATTCTTCACATGTCCTGCTGTCTCCAGAACCTTACATATGCGAAGTAACTCCCCACTTCCAAGTGTTCCTCCGATTTCCAGACGCATCATAGATTCACTTACCGGACTACAGCCTCCAAAAGATGGACGTCCTTTCTTTACGATCCGTGTAAATGCTGCGGCCGTTTCTTCCTGCATTCTCTCAATTTCAGAGATTTCCGTCTTTGGTTTTAATTTTCTGCAACGCTCCTGGCCTCCAAAAGAACCTGCGTGCTCTGTCAGTTTTTCAATTATTTTATTGTATTCTAATTTGTATAAAGATTTCTTATTCATCATATTCACCTAGCATTTATTTTACCCTATTTGCGTCCCATTGAAAAGAGCAAAGCGCAAAAGAAAATCCCTGCAAATGAAACTCATCTGCAAGGATTTCCCTGTCTATTCACACATTTATTCACACATAAGATTATTATACATCATATGACTTAAATCTAAGTCATACATTTTCCAGACTAGCACCCGCCACAGCCGCCGCAGCCACTCTGACTATTACTATTCTTTGGATTATGACAGGAGTGTGGACAATTGGCACACCCACAATCACATCCGATAAATGTACCACTTCTCTTCTTCTTTTGTATCATGCCTCTTATAATCCATGCTACAATCGCAATTATTACAAGCGCTACAATCATTGTAGATAAAATACTTGTCTGTGCTGCCAATGCCATCATAAAATCCCCTTCTTTCTGCTTATTTATGTTATGTCTCAAGGTCATTTCTTCACCTTTGTGCAAGCACAGGTGAAGAAAGACTTTTCGACATTATAATCATTATTTCGATGCTGCTTTTACACTTGAAACTGTATTAGCCTTAAGTGATGTACTCTCTTTGTAAGGACGGAACAGCATGTAAAGGAAACCGATCAGAATTACGATTGCAGCTACTGTTCCGATACCGAATCCGCCACCTGTGAAGAGTGTACCAAACTGGAAGATGCAAAGAGATACGAGGTAAGCAAGTAAGCACTGATATCCGATTGCGAACCAGAACCATTTTGCGTTGTTCATCTCTCTCTTAATAGCTCCCATTGCTGCGAAGCAAGGTGCACACAGAAGATTGAATACGAGGAATGAGTAAGCTGCGATCTGTGACATGCTGTTTGCAAGTGTTCCCCAGATTTCCTGTCCGTCTTCTGCAACTTCTGCAAATCCGAAGAGCTGTCCGAATGTACCTACAACGTTTTCTTTCGCTACAAGTCCTGTAATAGCAGCTACAGTCATCTTCCAATCTCCCCAACCAAGTGGTGTGAAGATCCAGGAAATCAAGTTACCGATCTTAGCAAGAACACACTCTGCCTGTGCTGCCTCCATAGCTGCTCCCTCAAGTCCATCGAAGTTCAGCATTCCGAATCCAGCATCTGTCCAACCGAAGTTCAATAAGAACCAAACAACGATTGTTGATAATGTAATAATTGTACCAGCTTTTTTGATAAATGACCAGCCACGTTCCCACATACTTCTAAGAACGTTGCCAACTGTTGGCATATGATATGCAGGAAGCTCCATAACAAATGGTGCTGGATCTCCTGCGAACATCTTTGTCTTTTTCAGGATGATACCAGAGCAGATGATTGCTGCGATACCAACAAAGTAAGCACTTGGTGCTACCCATGAAGCGCCATCGAAAAGTGCTCCGGCGATCAGGGCGATAATTGGAAGTTTCGCTCCGCAAGGGATAAATGTTGTTGTCATAACAGTCATCTTACGGTCACGGTCATTCTCGATTGTACGGGAAGCCATAACTCCAGGAACTCCACAACCTGTTCCGATCAGCATCGGGATAAATGATTTTCCGGAAAGTCCGAACTTACGGAAAATACGGTCCATGATGAATGCGATACGTGCCATGTATCCGCAAGACTCAAGGAATGCAAGGAAAAGAAATAATACAAGCATCTGAGGTACGAATCCAAGTACAGCACCAACTCCGGAGATAACACCGTCTACGATCAGACCTGTTAACCAGTCCGCACATCCGATTCCTTCAAAGAAGCTCTGAGCTGCCGGAATAATCCACTCACCAAACAATGTATCATTTGTCCAGTCTGTCAATATGGAACCTACTGTTGTTACAGACACATAATATACAAGCCACATAACTGCTGCAAAGATTGGAAGTGCAAGCCATCTGTTTGTTACGATACGGTCAATCTTATCAGATGTTGTCAGTTCCTGTGTTTTATTCTTCTTTAAGCAGTCTCCGATAATAGAACCAATGAAACTGTATCTCTCATTTGTGATGATACTCTCTGCATCGTCATCCATCTCTTTCTCTGCACGAGCAATGATATCTTCAACGTCCGGTGCATTTTTCATAGCGTCTTTGATCTTATCGTCACGCTCAAATAATTTGATCGCGTAAAATCTTTTCTGCTCTTCCGGAATTTCATATCCAAGTCTGCCTTCAATCTCATTCAGGTAGTTCTCAACTTCCGGTGCGAACTCATGCACAGATTCCTGTCCGGCTTTCTGTCCGGCGTGCTTTACTGCTCTTGAAGCTGCATCTTTGATTCCATCACCTTTCAGAGCAGAAATTGTTACAACTTCACAGCCAAGCTTCTCAGCAAGTTTCTTTGTGTTGATCTCATCACCATTCTTACGTACAATATCCATCATGTTAATTGCCATAACAACCGGGATACCAAGCTCAAGTAACTGAGTTGTAAGGTATAAGTTACGCTCCAGGTTTGTTCCGTCTACGATATTCAGGATTGCATCCGGACGCTCTGTAATCAGATAATTTCTGGCTACAACTTCCTCCAATGTATATGGTGATAAAGAATAGATACCTGGAAGGTCCATAATTACAACTTCTTTGTCTTCCTTCCATTTTCCTTCTTTTTTCTCAACAGTAACTCCAGGCCAGTTACCAACGAACTGATTGGAACCTGTCAAAGCATTGAAAAGTGTTGTCTTACCACTATTCGGGTTTCCGGCAAGTGCTATCTTCACTCCCATTTTTTTACATCCTCCTGTTTTACTCTCTAATTGGTTATTTAACTTCGATCATCTCTGCGTCTGCTTTTCTCAGAGACAATTCATATCCACGTACAGTAACTTCCACCGGATCACCAAGTGGTGCTACTTTACGTACATAAATGCTGGTTCCTTTTGTGATTCCCATATCCATAATTCTTCTTTTTGTAGCTCCCTCTCCATGAAGCTTTACTACGGATACTGTCTGGTCAACTTTCACATCTCTTAAAGTCATTCTCCCGTTCCTCCTAGACCATTATTTTATTAGCAATTCCTTTGCTGACTGCAACTCGTGATTCTTTGATCTGGGCAATTATGTTACCCTCGTTACTGGAAATAACTTTCACCTCACTTCCAGCTACGAATCCGAGATTCTCCAGGAATCTTTTTGTTTCTTCATTTCCGCCTACCCGGACGATAGATGCACTTTCGCCTGGATTTAACATCGTTAATGGCATCATAATCCACTCCTTCTTCTCGCTAAATTCTCACAACCATCTCTTTATGGATCAGTTCCATATCTTCCAACAGTTGCACAGTACGATACACAGTTGCAATTCCGACTTTGTCGTCCTGCTTCTTTGCTGCATAATAAATCTCCTTACAAGAGGAGTATTCATTATTCAATATAATGTGTAAAAGAAGCTTTCTCTGTTCGGTAATCCGATAGCCAGCTTTCTTTAATTGATTTAATACTTCTTGAAATCTCTCTTCTTGGCTCATATATATTACCTCGCACGATTTGAAACTGATTATCATTTCCATCATTCATTATATTGTTAATGATAATCATTGTCAATAATGTTTTATCAAAAAGTTTGCCTTGGCTATCTTTTTTATGTTTTCTATTAATCTTTCACGCTTCATTCCTATTTTTTTGTGCATAATTGCACTTCAGGCTGCTCCAGCAAGGGCAGCCTAAAGGTATTATCAAGGTATCTTTTTGTCGTATGCTTGGCAAGAACAAAGAATGTGCCTGGGCACATTCTAGCGCCTGCGGTGGTCGCTTGCGACATCTTCAGTATACGCCGCAGTGCGCATCCTGCCGGAGGCTTTTTGTATAATAGGAAATGCAATTTCCTATTATACAAAAAAAGTACCACCGCACAAATCCGTGCGGCGGTACTTTCATTCAAAACTCTTACGCAAGTCTTATTCTTCTGTTGTAAGTTTAATTTCTTCTAACAAATCGTCATCTGAAAAATCTGTATCCAGAATATCTAAATCGTCATCATCATCTAATCCTTCTTCAAAGAACAGATCGTCATCCATAGATAACTCACTATTCAGTCTGATATCACGATACTTTCTCATACCTGTACCAGCCGGGATATGTTTTCCGATGATTACGTTCTCTTTCAGACCTACCAGTGGATCGATCTTTCCTTTGATTGCTGCCTCTGTCAGAACCTTTGTTGTCTCCTGGAAAGAAGCGGCTGACAGGAAGGAATTGGTTGCAAGAGAAGCCTTCGTAATACCCATGATGATCGGCTCTCCGATTGCAGGCTCTTTTCCTTCTGCCTCCAGTACCTCATTCACATCCTCGAACTCAAGTCTGTCTACATTTGTTCCCGGAAGGAACTCTGTATCTCCAGACTCCTCGATACGGATCTTCTTAAGCATCTGGCGAACGATAACCTCGATATGCTTATCGTTGATCTCAACACCCTGCAGACGGTAAACTCTCTGTACCTCCTGGATCATGTAATCCTGAACTGCACGGATGCCTTTAATTCTTAAGATATCATGCGGATTGATACTACCTTCAGTCAGCTCATCACCGGCCTCAAGTTCTGCTCCGTCTGATACCTTAATACGTGATCCATAAGGAATCAGATATGCTTTTGATTCACCTGTCTCATGATTTGTTACGATAATCTCACGTTTTTTCTTCGTGTCGTTCAAATTCGCAGTTCCTGCAATCTCTGTGATGATTGCAAGTCCCTTAGGCTTTCTTGCCTCAAAAAGCTCCTCGACACGAGGAAGTCCCTGTGTGATATCTCCACCGGCAACTCCACCATTATGGAATGTTCTCATTGTAAGCTGTGTACCAGGCTCACCGATTGACTGAGCAGCAATAATTCCGACAGCCTCTCCAACCTGTACCGGCTCACCTGTTGCCATGTTGGCTCCATAACATTTTGCACATACGCCACTGTGTGAGCGACATGTAAGGATTGTACGGATCTTAATCTGTGTTAATGGTTCTCCGTTCTCATTTACACCCTTCTTGCAGATCAGTTCTGCACGTTTTGGTGTTACCATATGGTTCTTCTTAACAAGAACATTGCCATCTTTATCTACAATGTCATAGCACAGGTAACGTCCTGTAATACGCTCCTGAAGACTTTCGATTTCTTCTTTTCCATCCATGAATGCTTTTACAAAGATTCCAGGAATCGGTGCATCTTTCTTTGCACAGTCTACTTCATGAATGATCAGCTCCTGAGATACGTCAACAAGACGTCTTGTCAGATATCCTGAATCGGCTGTACGAAGAGCTGTATCGGACATACCTTTACGTGCTCCATGGGCAGACATGAAATACTCCAGTACGTCAAGTCCTTCACGGAAGTTTGAAGTGATAGGCAGCTCGATTGTATGACCAGTTGTATCAGCCATCAATCCACGCATACCTGCAAGCTGTTTAATCTGTTTGTCAGATCCACGGGCTCCGGAATCAGCCATCATGAAGATGTTATTGTATTTATCAAGACCAGAAAGCAGTGCCTCTGTCAGTTTGTCGTCAGTTGCCTTCCATGTCTCTACAACTTCTTTGTAACGCTCCTCCTCTGTGATGAGACCACGTTTGAAGTTCTTAGTGATGCGGTCTACAGTATCCTGTGCCTGCTGGATCATCTGTGGTTTCTGTGGAGGTACCGTCATATCGGAAATAGATACGGTCATGGCAGCTCTTGTAGAATATTTATATCCAATTGCTTTTACAGCATCCAGAACTTCTGCTGTTGCAGTTGCTCCGTGTGTATTGATAACTTTCTCAAGTATCTGCTTTAACTGTTTCTTTCCTACGTGGAAATCAATCTCCAGAAGGAGTTTGTTCTCCTCTTTTTCACGATCAACGAATCCAAGATCCTGTGGGATGATCTCGTTGAAAATGAAACGTCCAAGTGTGGACTCTACAATTCCTGTTATTTCTTCTCCACCTGGCATTGTCTTTGTCACACGTACTTTAATCTTAGAGTGAAGTGTGATTGCCTGGTTCTCATAAGCAAGGATTGCTTCATTTACACTCTTGAAAATCTTACCTTCTCCTGCTGCACCTGGTCTTTCCTGAGTCAGATAGTAAATACCAAGTACCATATCCTGTGAAGGAACGGCTACCGGACCACCATCAGATGGTTTCAGGAGGTTGTTTGGTGAGAGCAGTAAGAATCTGCACTCAGCCTGTGCTTCTACGGAAAGCGGAAGATGGACAGCCATCTGGTCTCCATCGAAGTCGGCGTTAAACGCTGTACAAACAAGTGGATGAAGCTTAATAGCCTTACCTTCTACAAGGATCGGCTCAAATGCCTGAATACCAAGTCTGTGCAGTGTAGGTGCACGGTTCAACATAACCGGATGCTCTTTGATGACATCCTCAAGGACGTCCCAAACCTCTGGCTGAAGTCTCTCAACCATCTTTTTAGCATTTTTAATGTTGTGTGCAGTTCCGTTCTGAACAAGCTCTTTCATAACAAATGGCTTGAACAGCTCAATTGCCATCTCTTTCGGCAGTCCACACTGGTAAATCTTAAGTTCCGGTCCTACAACGATAACGGAACGTCCAGAGTAGTCAACACGCTTACCAAGCAGGTTCTGACGGAAACGTCCGGACTTACCTTTCAGCATGTCAGAAAGAGATTTCAGTGCTCTGTTACCAGGTCCTGTTACCGGACGGCCACGGCGGCCATTGTCGATCAGGGCATCTACAGCTTCCTGAAGCATTCTCTTTTCGTTTCTAACGATAATGTCCGGAGCGCCTAATTCAAGAAGACGTCTCAGACGGTTATTTCTGTTGATGATTCTTCTGTACAGATCATTCAGGTCAGATGTTGCAAAACGTCCACCATCCAGCTGTACCATTGGACGAAGATCCGGCGGGATAACCGGGATATTTGTCATGATCATCCATTCTGGTTTGTTACCAGACTCACGGAAAGCTTCTACTACTTCCAGACGTTTTACGATTCTTGCACGTTTCTGTCCGGTTGCACCCTTCAGGCCTTCTGTCAGTTCTGTATATTCTTTCTCAAGATCAATGTTCTCAAGAAGCTCTTTGATGGATTCTGCACCCATTCCTACACGGAATGCGCTTCCCCATTTTTCTCTTGCTTCCTGATATTCAGCCTCTGATAATACCTGTTTGTACATCAGGTCTGACTCGCCCTTATCCAGTACAATATAAGAAGCGAAGTACAGTACTTTTTCCAGAGTTCTTGGGGACAGATCCAAGATCAGTCCCATACGGCTTGGAATTCCCTTGAAGTACCAGATGTGTGATACCGGAGCGGCAAGGGCGATATGGCCCATGCGCTCACGACGTACACTTGCTTTTGTTACTTCAACACCACAACGGTCGCAGACCACACCTTTATAGCGGATCTTTTTATACTTTCCACAGTGGCATTCCCAGTCCTTGCTTGGTCCGAAGATCTTTTCGCAGAACAGTCCGTCTTTTTCTGGTTTTAAAGTTCTATAGTTGATGGTCTCTGGTTTGGTAACTTCTCCTTTTGACCATTCCAGAATCTTTTCAGGTGATGCCAAACCGATCTTGATCGCATCAAAAGTCATTGGCTGATAAGTTTGTTCCTTATTATTTTCTGGCATACTTTGGACCCCTTCCTATTCATCGTCAGATGAATCGCCGAAATCATAGTCATCATTTTCTTCAAAGTTCATATCGAAATCATCGTCTGATTCTGGTTCTTCTTCTACATCAACCAGTTCTTCACCCTGGAATTCCTGTTTGCTGTATCCGTGTTTACCAAAGTCTTCGTCATCATCATTACGATATCTTCTGTCTCCCTCGATCAGAGAACGGAAATCTGTCTCTCCCATATCGGAAGTTTCCATGATCTCCACTTCTGTATTGTCATCACGTAAGACACGTACGTCCAGTCCGAGTGACTGTAACTCTTTGAGCAATACCTTGAAGGATTCCGGAATTCCCGGTTCAGGAATATTTTCACCCTTGATGATTGCTTCGTATGTCTTCACACGTCCGATGACATCATCTGACTTCACAGTCAGGATTTCCTGCAGTGTGTATGATGCACCATAAGCTTCCAGTGCCCATACCTCCATCTCTCCGAAACGCTGTCCACCGAACTGAGCTTTTCCTCCTAATGGCTGCTGTGTAACCAGTGAGTAAGGACCTGTAGAACGTGCATGGATCTTGTCGTCTACCAGGTGGTGCAGTTTCAGATAATGCATGTGTCCGATGGTTACAGGGCTGTCGAAGTACTCACCCGTACGTCCGTCACGCAGGCGGACCTTACCATCTCTTGAAATTGGAACACCTTTCCAGAGTTTTCTGTGTTCTCTGTTGTCTGACAGATACTGCAGTACTTCCGGAAGAAGTTCTTCTTTATGTTTTGCTTCAAACTCTTCCCAGCTTAAGTTGACATAGTCATTAGCCAGATCAAGAGTATCCATAATATCAATCTCGTTTGCTCCGTCGAATACAGGAGTTGCGATATTGAATCCAAGTGCCTTTGCAGCCAGGGACAGGTGAATCTCCAGGACCTGACCGATATTCATACGTGAAGGCACACCCAGTGGGTTCAGCACGATGTCCAGAGGACGTCCGTTCGGAAGGAACGGCATATCTTCTACTGGAAGTACACGGGAAACGACACCCTTGTTACCATGACGTCCGGCCATCTTATCACCGACAGAGATCTTTCTCTTCTGAGCGATGTAGATACGAACTGACTGGTTTACTCCCGGTGACATCTCGTCTCCGCCTTCTCTTGTAAATACCTTGGCATCTACTACAATACCGTATTCTCCGTGAGGTACTTTCAGGGAAGTATCTCTTACTTCACGGGCTTTCTCACCAAAGATCGCACGAAGCAGTCTTTCTTCGGCTGTAAGTTCTGTCTCTCCCTTAGGAGTAACCTTACCTACCAGGATATCTCCGGCACGGACTTCAGCTCCGACACGAATGATACCTCTTTCATCCAGATTCTTCAGTGCGTCATCGCCGACACCTGGGATGTCACGTGTGATCTCTTCTGGTCCAAGCTTTGTATCACGTGCTTCTGCTTCATATTCTTCAATATGAATAGATGTATATACATCATCCTGTACCAGTCTTTCACTTAACAGAACGGCATCCTCGTAGTTGTAACCTTCCCATGTCATGAATCCGATCAGCGGGTTCTTACCAAGGGCAAGCTCACCATTTGCAGTAGACGGACCATCTGCGATAACCTGTCCTGCTTCTACATGTTCACCCTGGAATACGATCGGCTTCTGGTTGTAGCAGTTACTCTGGTTACTGCGGAGGAATTTTGTAAGATGATAATCATCTTTTGTTCCATCATCATTCTTGATACTGATATCTGTAGATGTGGAACGAAGAACGGTACCGGACTTCTTAGCCAGAACGCATACACCTGAGTCAACAGCCGCTTTTGTTTCCATACCAGTTCCTACTACAGGAGCTTCTGTTGTAAGAAGCGGTACTGCCTGACGCTGCATGTTGGATCCCATCAGCGCACGGTTAGCATCATCGTTCTGAAGGAAAGGAATCAGCGCTGTCGCTACAGAAAATACCATCTTAGGTGATACGTCCATGTAATCAAACATACGTTTCTCATATTCCTGAGTCTCTTCACGGAATCGACCGGATACGTTTTTGTGGAGAAAATGTCCCTCTTCATCCAATGGCTCATTTGCCTGAGCTACATGATAGTTATCTTCCTCATCAGCTGTCATATATACAACATCATCTGTTACGATCGGATTTGACGGATCTGTTTTATCGATTTTACGATAAGGAGCCTCAATAAATCCATACTCATTGATTCTTGCATAAGATGCAAGGGAGTTGATCAGACCGATGTTAGGACCTTCAGGAGTCTCAACAGGGCACATACGTCCATAATGAGAATAGTGGACATCTCGTACCTCGAATCCGGCTCTGTCTCGTGACAGACCGCCAGGTCCCAGTGCAGAAAGACGTCTCTTATGTGTCAGCTCACCAAGAGGGTTATTCTGATCCATGAACTGTGACAGCTGAGATGAACCAAAGAACTCCTTAACTGCTGCTGTTACCGGTTTGATATTGATCAGGGACTGTGGAGAAATACTCTCTGTGTCCTGAGTTGTCATACGTTCACGTACAACTCTTTCCAGTCTGGAAAGACCGATACGATACTGATTCTGAAGGAGTTCACCAACAGAACGGATACGACGGTTACCCAGATGGTCGATATCGTCATCATTTCCGATGCCATATTCCAGATGCATATTGTAGTTAATGGAAGCCAAAATATCTTCTTTGGTAATATGCTTCGGAATAAGATCATGGATATCTCTCTTAATAGCGGCTTTGATGTCTTCGAGATTATCATTTTCTTCCAGGATTTTTTCAAGCACCGGATAGTATACTAATTCTGTAACACCCAGTTCTTTTGGATCACAGTCAAGATCTACATGAGCTGTAATATCAACCATCATGCTGGAAAGAACTTTGATCTTACGTTCTTCACCCTGAATCCATACAAATGGTACTGCTGCATTCTGAATCTTGTCTGCAAGCTCGATTGTTACGTTTGTGCCTTCCTCTGCAAGGATTTCTCCTGTAGACGGATCAACAACAGCTTCTCCGAGCTTATGTCCTACAATACGTTTATTAAAATGAAGTTTCTTATTAAATTTATAACGGCCGACCTTGGCAAGGTCATATCTTCTCGGATCGAAGAACATAGCCATGATAAGACTCTCTGCACTCTCTACTGCAAGAGGCTCACCCGGACGGATCTTCTTATACAGTTCAAGAAGACCTTCCTGATAATTGGTAGATGTATCCTTGGTAAAACTTGCAAGGATCTTCGGCTCTTCACCGAATAATTCTACGATTTCTGCATTGGTGCCGATACCAAGGGCACGAATCAGCACAGTGATCGGAACCTTACGGGTTCTGTCCACACGTACATAGAATACATCATTGGAATCTGTTTCATATTCCAGCCATGCACCTCTGTTCGGAATAACAGTACTGGAAAACAGTCTCTTACCAAGTTTATCATGTGCAATTGCGTAATAAATTCCAGGGGAACGTACCAACTGGCTGACGATAACACGCTCAGCACCATTAATAACAAAAGTACCTGTTTCTGTCATTAACGGAAGATCTCCCATGAAGATCTCGTGTTCGTTGATTTCCTCTGTTTCTTTATTGATCAGTCGCACGCGAACCTTCAAAGGTGCCGCGTAAGTTACGTCACGTTCTTTACACTGTGCGATGGTATATTTTGCATCTTTAGCGTCATACGTGAAATCGATGAATTCCAGGCTAAACTTTCCGCCATAATCCGCGATCGGAGAAATATCATCAAACACTTCTTTGAGGCCCTCATCGAGAAACCACTTATAGGAATCTTTCTGGACTTCAATCAAATTCGGCATTTCCAGAACTTCTTTTTGTCTCTGGTAGCTCATGCGCATGCTTTTTCCAGTTTTTACAGAACGAATTCTGTTTTTTTCCATTGACGTTTCACCCCTGTTTTTTTATTTATTTTACAACATGCTCCTGTTTACGGTTTGAGATAAACAGGCATATCCTTGCCATAATATAGCATTCTTCACTATAGCATAGCGGTCTCTGCCTGTCAACCAGTTTTTTGTAAATTTATCCAAAAAAATATGGAGACACCGCAGGGTGTCTCCATCCAATTCTCATCTTTAACAGAATTATTTAAGTGTAACCTTAGCGCCTTCTGCTTCAAGTTTTGTTTTGATGTCTTCAGCTTCTGCTTTGGATGCGCCTTCTTTAAGAGCTTTCGGAGCACCGTCAACTACTGCTTTAGCTTCTTTCAGTCCAAGACCGGTAACTTCACGAACAACTTTGATAACTTTTACTTTGTTCGGTCCAACTTCTGTAAGTTCTACATCGAACTCATCTTTTTCTTCAGCTGCTTCTCCAGCTGCTCCAGCTGCTGCTACTACAACACCTGCTGCTGCGGATACACCGAATTCTTCTTCGCAAGCTTTTACGAGTTCATTTAATTCTAATACAGATAATTCTTTGATTGCTGCAATAAATTCTTCTGTTGTTA
>OLRE01001663.1_pt1 | contig 20728 bp, 24 predicted proteins | sample 1672461 | NCBI WGS metagenome assembly OLRE01 (sample SAMEA3136688, study PRJEB25190) | human gut metagenome | biome: human gut; feature: human-associated habitat; material: faeces | place: Austria | collected 2013
TTACCGCCGGTGTCTGGATCGGACGACTGCTTATCGGGGCGCCTCCCGACGACCCGTTCAATGTCGAGAACGAGAGCTTCTTGCAGGAAACCCGCCTTATCGAGAACGAATATTCCGTGAATCTGGCCACCAGCTACTATTCCCGTAAACAGTGGCGTCCGGGCTGGGTCAATGTAGTCAATCCCTTCCGGGCGAGCATGGTCCTGGGCACTCCCGGCTCGGGCAAAAGTTACGCCGTAGTCAATCAGTATATCAAGCAACAGATCGAGAAAGGCTTCGCCATGTACGTTTACGACTACAAGTTTCCCGACCTCTCGCTCATTGCCTACAACCATCTGCGCCGACATCGGCACAGCTATAAAGTACAGCCCAAATTCTACGTCATCAACTTCGACGACCCGCGCCGCTCGCATCGCTGCAATCCCATCGCCGCGAAATTTATGACCGACATCTCGGACGCCTACGAGTCGGCCTACACAATCATGCTTAACCTCAATAAGACGTGGGTGTGACCTGGAAAGTCACGTAATTGATTGTTAGACAGTGATATTAATTGCATGATTTAACCCGCTGTTCCGTCAGCGGTAGCCTACTATAAGGTGCATCTCCAGTGATGGGTTGTGCCAAGCTTATAGGACAAAGTACACTTTCCGAAAGGACAAGACTGAACCGTGAGGGAATGTCAAGGACGGTTAGTATCATACCGTTGAGTGGCGAGGCTGGATAGCATGGTTAACGTAAGTGAACTGACTTTAGCCGTCGTAAGGTTTGAAGGAGCGCAAGATACTTTAGCTCTCACCAAAAGGTAAGCAGTCGGATAACCCTTGCCCATGTTGGGGTTACACGGACACAGCACTGCCGGCGGACTTGGCAGAACCTAAACTATCCGTTTGTCAATTACGTGGAACAGGGCAAGCCTGTATCTCTCTCGTAAGAATGCGAGTAAGCGAACCGCAAGGCAAGCCGAATGGGGTGCAGGTATGAGATAACGGAAAAAGCGAATGCCACCCTGTAATGGGGTGGATACGGATTGAATCAACATCACGGGTTGTTATTGGTGACATCATCCGACACGAAAGTGGGCAGACTTCCGTATATGGTAACTCTTTACAAGATAACTTTTAGAACTTTCAAAAGGAGGAAAGCAAATGAACGAAACTAAAACATCGTGTGCGCCTGCTGATAGTAGGAATCTAACTTGGGACGGCATGGACTGGTCCAAGTGTGAAGCCTATGTCCGAAAGCTACAAGCGCGTATTGTAAAGGCTCAAAAGGAAGGCAGACATAACAAGGTGAAAGCCTTGCAGTGGATGCTGACCCACTCTTTTTACGCCAAGGCATTGGCGGTAAAGAGGGTTACTTCCAACAAAGGGAAGAAAACGTCTGGAGTAGATAAACAGCTTTGGGATTCTCCCAAGCGCAAGTACAAAGCAATCGGTGAACTGAAACGTCGTGGTTACAATCCGCAGCCGCTTCGTAGGGTTCACATCAAGAAAAAGAACGGTAAACTCCGACCGTTGGGAATACCGACAATGAAAGACAGGGCGATGCAGGCATTATATCTCATGGCATTGGAACCGATAGCCGAAACGACAGGCGACCGCTTTTCTTATGGTTTCCGCAAGAAACGCAGGACAATGGACGCTATCCGTCAGATTGATACGGTTCTAAACCGCCAGCATTCCCCCGAATGGATTTTGGAGGGAGACATTAAAGGCTGCTTCGACCATATCAGCCACGACTGGCTTCTTAATCATATCCCTATGGATAAGACGATACTCAGAAAATGGCTGAAATGTGGAGCTGTATTCAATGGCAAACTATTCCCGACAGAAGAGGGTACACCACAAGGAGGTATCATATCACCGACACTTGCAAATATAGCACTTGACGGACTTCAACCACTCTTGGCTGAAAGATTCAAAAGACGTTTCATCAACTATAAGACATTCCACTACAAAGTGAATCTTATCAGATATGCGGACGATTTTATAATCACTGGTCGGGATAAGGAGCTTTTGGAAAACGAGGTCAAACCTATAGTAATAGAATTTCTCAAAGAAAGAGGTCTTACTTTATCTGAAGAGAAAACTACCATTACAAACATATACAACGGTTTTGATTTCTTAGGTTTCAATATAAGGAAGTTTGGCAAAAGGCTATACACGCCACCGTCAAAAGAGGCACAGAAACGCTTTAGAGCTAAAATCAGTGACATCGTTAAAGGACATAAAACGTGTAAGCAGGAATCGCTGATACGAATGCTCAATCCTGTAATTACAGGCTGGGGAAATTACTACCGATATGGTGCATCAACCGCTGCTTTTCATGATTGCGACTACCACATTTATAACCTCACGAAGCAATGGGCTTTACGCCGTCATCCGAAGAAACGCATAACCTGGGTGGCAGACAAGTATTGGCACGAAATTCGGGGGCGTAAATGGACATTTGCATGGAAATATGAATCAAAGAACAAGAAAGTAAATTACTTGACTCTTAAAAGGTTGTCGGATATACATTATACTCCGTACAAACAAATCAAGGGTGAAGCAAATCCTTTCGACCCTGAATATGATGATTATTTCTCTCAGCGAAAGGAACAACAAATGCTGGAATCTCTCAAGGGACGTAAGTCTCTCTTATATTTATGGAACAAGCAGAACCGGACTTGTCCGTTATGTGGAAAAGTTATAGATTGTACAAAAGCATGGAACGTCAACGAAATACATGTTAACGGTTCGATTGTACGACAACTTGTCCACAACAACTGCTACAAGCAAAATAAACGAAAATGTTGAAAGTATGAGCCGATTTCTAATAACAAATAGGAATATTGAGTTGCTTGAGCCGTATGAGGGGAAACTCTCACGTACGGTTCTTAGGGGAGGAAGAGGCAGCAATGCCTCTGACTTACCCGATATCGAGAAACAGGGCGATTTCTTCGTCGATTCGCCGATCATCCTGCTTGCGGCAATCATCTGGTTTCTCAAAATCTACAAGGACGGCCGCTACTGTACGTTCCCGCACGCCATCGAGCTGCTGAACAAACGCTACTCGGACCTGTTCATCATCCTTACGTCCTATCCGTCGTTGGAGAACTACCTCTCGCCCTTTATGGACGCCTGGAAGTCCGGCGCCCAAGACCAGTTGCAGGGTCAGATCGCTTCGGCCAAGATACCTCTTTCGCGTCTTATCTCGCCGCAACTGTACTGGGTCATGAGCGGCGAAGACTTCACGCTCGACATCAACAATCCCGACGAGCCGAAGATCCTCTGTATCGGTAACAACCCCGACCGCCAGAGCATCTACTCGGCGGCACTGGGACTTTACAACTCCCGCATCGTGCGTCTCATCAACCAGAAGGGCAAACTCAAGTCGTCCATCATCATCGACGAGCTTCCCACCATTTATTTCCGAGGCCTGGACAACCTGATCGCTACGGCCCGTTCGAACAAGGTCGCCGTATGTCTGGGTTTCCAGGACTTCTCGCAGCTCGAACGCGACTACGGAGAGAAGGAGGCTAAGGTCATCGAGAATACGGTCGGCAACATCTTCAGCGGTCAGGTCATGGGCGATACGGCCCGCATCCTCTCCGAACGCTTCGGCAAGAACGTCCAGCGCCGCGAATCCCTCTCCATCTCTCCCGAACAGCAGTCCACTTCGTACAGTACGCAGCTCGATTCGCTCATTCCGGCCGCCAAGATCAGCAACCTCTCGCAGGGCATGTTCGCCGGTGCCGTCGCGGACAACTTCGGCGAGGAGATCGAGCAGAAGGTTTTCCACGCCAAGATTGTGGTCGATACCGCCGCCATCGCCCGCGAGGAGAAATCCTACGTTCCCATACCGCAAATCTCTTTCTTCGAGGACGAGAACGGGGAGGATTGCATGGAGTGTCAGATCGAGGAGAACTACGACCGCATCCGTGTCGAGGTGAATCAGATCATCAAGGACGAAATGGAGCGTATCAAAAACGACCCTGCGCTGCAACATCTCATTCCCCGTCCTCGCGGAGAAAATCCTGCAAACCGCTAAGGCAGCAAACGGCCTCCGGATGCCTGCGGATGTCACTGGGTGACACACAGAACACACTATCAATCAGCGATATATATTCGCGCTGTAAATCTTAATCAACCACTTTAAATTTTAAGAAAATGGCAAAACAACAAAAACCCACCGACCAGCCGCAGCAAGAGGCGTCGGCTTATTCGCAGGACGAAGCCATTCTGCTGCGTTATCCCGACAACGGCAAAGTCTCAGCGGTCAGCGACCTGCAAGTCAACAACAACCTTCTGCGCATCGTCGATGTAGAACCCACCCAGACCAACCGGGCGTCGTTCATGAAGAAGACCAGCAGCAACGCTCTGGCGACCTTTTTCAACCAGTTGTGGGCGCATCTCCAAAATCCGAGTCTGATGCCAGAGATCTACATTGTGCCTTTCAGCAAAGTCCCGGACGTGGCCTCCGACCTGCGGAAACTGCACGACGATCCGAAAAACGATCTGGCACGTGCCAACACTCAGAAGTACCGCACCTATACGCAAAATCTGGAAAAGATCAAGTACGACATCGGTCAGATGCCGCTCGATCAGTTGGCGGCTATGGGCCTCGACATCGAAGAGCTTAAAAAGAGCGGAGACCTGAGCCGCATGGAACGCGGGTGCGACACGTGGAATATCTACAAATTGACCAGCCAGCCCGACAGTAAGGTCGCGATGGACGGTTTCTACACGATCCACCCGTACCAGGATAAGGACGGTCAGATCAAGTTTCAGCTGAACGGGGCCTTGGCCCAGCCGGAGTTCGAAACGGACGAAAATCTACGCATGACCTTATCGAAGAACGACAAGACGGCGATCTACAGCCGTCGTCCTCTGGGCCGTCCGTTACTGCACGACGGGGAATATTGTCTTGCCGGTTTCAACCGTAACTCCAACCGTATGGTCTATGTTCCGCGCAAGGAGGTCAACGCGCCTTATTTCATGTATAATACTATCATCCCCAAAGAAGATCAGAGCGAAATCGCCAACGGAGGCGTCATCCGTCAGCGGGACTGCCACTACAACGACAGCGACAACTTCTTCGAAGGAGATCTTTACTTCGACGTACACGAACGCGATACGGTCATGACCAACCGTGTCTACAATCGCCCGTATATCCCGGAGTATATGATGCGCCAGCTCACGCCGGATCAGGTCAAGCAGTTGGAATCCTATCAGTTGCTGGACAAGCAGGGTCTTAAGGATGCCGGCGGCAACTTACTGCAATACGATGTTTTCATCAGCCGCCAGACCAATGCGCTGACCATGAACAACTACGAAGGCCACTACCAGCGTGAGAACGTACAACAAGGACAAAGCAGGGGCAAAAACAACTTCCAGTCTCGTGGTGTAGCCTCCAAAGAACTGCAAAGCAAGCCGATGCCGGAGCCTGCCGGTCCCGACTATTACGTGCAGGATGCGGTTCCGGAACAGAAGTACGGACAATCGCGCCGCAGATAATCTTCGGCGATCATGGAAGAGATATCCGGCATCGATCGGGAGTATTACCGCAAGCGCCTTGCGGAGTTCATCGCAGAGATGCACCCGCAGCTTGCGGACCCCGGTCCCCTCGTCGAGCTTCGCAGCCGTCAGGCGGTGGAGGCATACCGGACGATGCTCGCCCGGGGCGCCTCGCCGCTGACGGCGGCGGCACAGGCCGATGAGATCCTTTACAGCGGTCTGCTGTTCTCGCGCTTCGATACGCTGCGTTACCTGCTCGCGGCGGATTATCCCAACGTCCCGGATTATTGTCGGCGCAGCCTGGCGCTGGAACTCGACAGCCACCTGGAGCCTCTGTTCCGCCGCTACCGGCTCGACGACGGCATCCTGGAGCGCCCCGAATACCGCACGCTGCTCCGTGACCTGAAAAGGGCCGTCGCCGAATATTTCGACAAGCACGAAACGACTGTAACATACCGGGGGCGACCGGGCTTCAAACCGTAATCATTTCAATTCATAAACTCATTTTTAACCGATTAACAAACACTATCGATTATGAAAAACATCCTTCTTTCCCTGGCGGCTACGACCGCCTTCGCAACGCTTCTTTGCTCGTGTGCCAAAGAGGAAACCCCGAACATCGAACCCTACTACGACACGCCTGCGGCCGAAGTAGTATTCATTACGGAAGAAAACGAGGCGAGCCGTGCGTTCTTCGACCCCTCGGCCACGACCGAGGCATGGGAGAAATCCCTCTCGTCGCTCACGGTCTTCTGTTTCGGTGAGGACGGCAACCTGCTGGTAAGGCGTAACTTCACCTCGGACGAAATCGCCGCTCGTACCTCCACCTTCGCCTTGCCGCGCACCTCGGCGGGCAAGAACGTCGAGTTCTACGCGCTGGCCAACACCGCCGTCGATGAATCCGTCACCACGAAAGCGGCCCTTACCGCACTGGTGGAAAGCGCCCCGGAAAACTACAACGGCACTTTCACCGATGTTAGCACCAAAGCGCTCCGCAGCGGCGGGTTTCTGATGAGTGGCTCCGCAACCAAAGCCGTCGCCGCTTCGGGAGCTGCAACCCAGGTAGCCATCACACTCAAGCGCGACGTGGCCAAAGTAGCCGTGCAAACCTCCCTTTCCGAAGAGTTCGCATCGCGTTATCCGGGCAGCGTTACTATCACCTCGGCCAAGATATCCCGTGCGGCGATGCAGACGCCTTATTTCAGCGGTACGGTCAAACCCGGCGCCACGACCTATGCACATACGCAGACGCCGGGCACAGCTTCCGGGAAGTTCAATTCGCTGTTCTACCTTTTCGAGAACGGCACGCTGACCTCGGGCAGTCGCGTCCTGCTTACGCTGTAAGGAATCTACGACCGCGACGGCAAGAGCGCTACTTCGAACGACCAGATACCGGTCACTTACGAAGTGGAACTCGCAGGCTCGTCGAACAATGGACAGCTTATGCGTAACGGCTACTACCGTGTCGCCGTCTCGCTGACCGGGCTGACCGGTCAGGACGTCACGGCCTCGATCACCGTAGCGCCGTGGGAGACTCCCGCTACGCAGACTATCAGCCTCGGCAAATAATCTGTCACGACGGCGGAGCCGGCGCTCCCGGCTCCGCCCATTTTTCGTTACGACTCATGAAACGACGACTTACCTTATCGCTTTTGGTGCTGTTGCTCTGCGGCACCTTGTCGGCACCCCGCGCTTCGGCGCAATACTACGCGCTGGGAGTCAACGCCCCTCTGCTGGCCACCGGCACGCTTAACCTGAGCCTCGACGCCGCCATCGCCCCGCACTGGTCTGTGGAGCTGCCGCTCCTTTGGAATCCTATCCGCACGGAGCATCTGCAAGCCTGCATCGCGGCGATACAGCCCGGCATCCGGTACTGGCTCTTCGAAGAGTATGCGGGTCACTTCGTCGCGGCGCACCTGGCCGCCGCACTCTACGACGTGGGCGACGCACACACGCATTACGAAGGCTGGCTGGCCGGCTTCGGCGTCAGCTACGGATATTCGTGGCCGCTCTCGATGCGTTGGAATCTCGCGCTCGAAGTCGGCATCGGAGCCTACTATATGCGCGACACCCGGCGGCAGCACAGCACACCGCCCTTGCAGAGCGAATACATCTACCGCAACCACCGCTGGGTGCTGGCTCCGTCCAAATTCGCGGTGAGCTTCAGCTATCTTTTTTAATGACCTTATAAACATCCGCCATCATGAAAATCATTTTCGGTTTATTTCTCTCGCTCTTGACGTTGGGCACTTCGTGCCAGCGGGAAGAGGCGTCCGACATGCCCTCGCCGTCGCCCTCGGAATCCGCAACCGCTTCGGTGCCGATCACCATCGACCTGTTCGAAGACGGACTGGAAACCTCCGCCGCCACACGCATCATCGACCACAAACCCGACGATGCCAACGTCTATATCTACTGTGAAACCCTCGGCTACTACCACCACAGCTACCTTGTACGGCCTAATGTCTCCTTATCGCTCTACTTGCCTCGTGGCGAATACGAGATTTACGTTCTGGGCAACTTCGGCCGCGACATAGGCGATCGGACACGCACGCAGATCGCCGCCGAATACGTCGAAGCTACTACGACATCCTACTTTCCGCCTTCGGGACCGGAGCGTTCGGCCGGTCGAGCCTCCTTTACGGTTACGGAGGCCACGAAATCCGTCGATGTGCGCCTCGAACGCATATTCTGTAAGGTGGAGGCAAGGATAACGGTCGGCAGTGCGCTGGGCGCGGACGCACGGCTCGTGTCGGTTATGCCGTACAACCTGCCGGGGCGCACGAATCTGTTCACAGAAAACAAGCTCTCCGTCTCGCAAGCGCAGTTCTCCTTCCCGTACAAGGACCTGAGTGCTTCCGGTCTCCGCAGCTATACGCTCACGTATTACCAGTTCGAAAACCGACAGGGAGAGCGTCCCTCGATCTCTTCGCAGCAAGAGCGCACCAAACACAACGCTCCGGCAATGGCCAGCTACCTGCTTATCCGCGTGCAGGCCGGGGATTGCTTCTTCGACTACATCGTTTTCTTGGGCGGTAACAGCACTTCGAATTTCGACGTGACACGCAATACAGTCTATAAATACGACATCGAAATCGTCGGCTCGGCAGCCTCCGACCTGAGAATCTCTCAGACCGAGATCGCATTCTGGGGCGGCTACCGCAAATGGAAAACCCGGAACGTCCTTCAATGGGACGACGACGGATATGCCTATGCCGAAGTGGAAGTCCACACCCAAAGTGTCTACCCCAAGAACGAGCTGACCATCTCTTACGCCACCGTCGAGGGAACCTTCAAATCCAAATGGACAATGGAATATACCAAATCCATCGACACTACGCCCGCCTATACCGCCTGGAAACCCGGCACGACCTTATCGCTTCACAAGATCGGTCAGGGTTACAGCCATCTCTACCTCCGTTTCCGCAACTTAGACGGTAATTTAGAAATGAACTGGCAGACGATGGATAACGTCTTCGATTTTACAATCAGCGATACGAAAGGTTTCAGCCGCACATATCGGCTGACGATGATAAAATAAAATCTAAAATGAGATTGTCACTATTCATATTCGGATGTTGCCTCGCGCTGTGCGGCTGTGGCGTTGCAGGTCGCCTCACCCGTCCCGGGCATCAGGTGCAGTTGGTGCATACGCCCCGACCGCTGCGGGTGCAGGTTCCCGAACAGGACACTCCCGTCGTCCGCACCCCGGACGCTACGGACGGGGCGTATGACGATCCGATCCTCGTACAGTCGACGGAGGAGGACGGCGAGCGGATCCCGACCATGCAGATCGAAGCCGTCACGGTTACGGCGCCTTCGCGGACCTTGCCCGAGCGCGGCGGAGAAGTACTGGTGGACTTCATCGTCACCTTGCCCCGTCGGTTGCAGGGCACGAGCCGCAGCATCGTGGTAACGCCCGTCCTGCACCGGGATTCGGAAACGGAAGAACTCGACGCGATCGTAATCCGGGGTACGACATTCTGTAGGCTCCAGATGCGCGGCTACTGGCAATACTGGAAATACCTTCGTTATCGCCGCAAGGACACCGCACAGCGGCAGGAATCCTTCGAACGATTCATACGTTTTCCGCTGCCGCAAAACTACCGCAGCGATACGGTAGCGGCCCCCGCCGGCGACATCTCGTACCGCTACGTGCAGCGTATTCCCTCGGCACAGGCCGGGAAAAGCCTCCGCATAACCCTCACAGGGCGGGTGCAGACGCTCGACGGGGAGATATACGAGATTTTGTCGTCTGATACGCTCCGCTTCTACATATCCTCCTTCCTGCAATTCGCCGACAACGCGCCGCGCTATATCCGGCACCTTGCCCGCAAGGATACGACCAGAGATACGGTAACCACTACCGACATAGACACCCTGTATGCCCGGGGACGACAACTGCTCGAAGAGCGCCGCTATAACGAAGCGCTGGCCATACTCGCCCCCTACGAGGACCGCAATACGGCGATCTGCCTGCTGGCTCTCGGCACGCGCGACCGGGATGCACTCGACATCCTCCTGCGGCTGGAAGCGAGCGCCCGCGTATTGTATCTGCAAGCTGTTGCGTATGCTCGTCTGGGACGCCGGGAAGAGGCGCTCGACGCCTACGACGCGGCCGTCGCTGCCGACAGCGATATGGAGTACCGTGCGGCTCTCGACCCTGAAATCAGCGAACTGATAAAAAACAGATAACAACCATGAAAAGAGTATTATGGATCGCAGCCCTGCTGTCGGCCTCCGTGCTGACGGGCTGCACACTGAACGAAGAGGTAGAAGTCGAAATCGTCGAATGCCCCCAAAACGACGAGTATATTCAGATCGATCCGTGGACACCTGCGCCCGATGAGGGGCCACAAATCGGACATTAGATATGCGAGAACGACCCACACCCGGCAGCCTGTATATGACCTACGACTGCTACCACCGCATGCTGCACGTCTCCCGCGCCGGAGAGGGCACAAACGGCTTTCTGCGCTACCTGCACGACGACATGATGCATGTGTTGCAAAACGGCCACAACCCCGACATCTGGGCCTGCTACTTCGAATTTCCGGATCGACGCGATATTCCCGATGTAAGCCGCGCACGATACGACGACTATTTCTCCACGGTGCTGGAAAAAACGAGGCGGAACGAAGCACACCCTCGTTACACGGTCAGCCTGCGCGATGCGGTCTACTGTACCGAACACGGCATCGTATCCCTGACCCCGCAGGCCCAACGCAGCCAGTTGTTGCAATTACCCGATTATGTATCCTATGGCCTCGGGACACCACATACCGACATCTTTATTCCCGAATACAAGGCATACGACGGCCTGCAAACCGAAGAAGGATTGATGCTGTTTTCCCAGACCGCCGAGGGGCGGCGCCAACGCGGTGAGTACGAAAAATTACTGGAGCGCAACTTCTTCAATCCCGTCCGCAAAGGCGGCGAACTGAAATATTGGGAAATTATCGCCGAGCCGCAGCAGGTCAAGGGGCAGGTGGACCGGCTCAGCTTCGAAGCCAGCGACGCCTCGCAGCCGCAGGAGCTGGAGTATGCCGCAGAGGACATACTCACGCAGGGCAGCCTGCTTCGCAGTTACGACCTGTTCCGCCGACAGACCTCGCAAGACCCCGCAGCACGGTCGCTGCTGGATCTCTCCCTGAAAGACCTGCTCGCGTGTTTTACCGCACAACACCGGGAGCCGCACAAAGAGTGCGTCGATACGATGCTGTATCCCGGAGAGAAGACTGAAACAACCTATAAAATCAGAACGTAACGAATATGGCCGATATCATATCGAAACCGGCGACGGTGTTCGTCTGCGTCTCGCCGCAGGCGGTGACTCAAGCCGTGCAGGTTGTGCGCCACCGATGCGGTGAAGACGACTTCCGGCAGTTCATATATAGCCGTTTGGATGAAACCCGCCCCGAAGCGGATTTTATCTCCGACGACTGGGTGTTCCGTTATGACATACCCGACGCCGGGCTGCTGCCGCCTTTGGATTCCGAGGCGGACCAAAGCGCTTATTTCCGCGACCTGAGGGCGATAGCCCGGCAAGAGGGAATCGTGCCGTCGGATATCGTCACCCTGCGTGACGCATTCTTCTGCCGCGAGCGAGGAATCGACCCCCTGTCACCCGAAGGGCGGCACAGCGAAATCCGGGAGTCGCCCGGCTATGTCGTCTCCGGTACCGACTTCAAGATCTACTCGTCACAGATAGGACGTTTTCCCATGTGCCGCGCCGTGGAGCTGGGGCATCACGGCGTCTTTCTCTATGCGCTGGACCACGAAGCCGGATACAAAGCCTACAACAGCCTGATGCAGCATTGCGCCGACCATTTCTTCGACAAGGGATTCGACATCGAGCGGCTGAGGATATACGATGTACATCGTTTCCTCGACCGCGAACAACTCTCGGAGCATCGGATGGCGCTGAATTTCAACATCAACTCTCACGTCTCTTCTCGCTGTCAGATATTCCGAGCGAGTTGGCCTTCGACCACAGCATAGCACGGGAAGGGATACCCGTCAAAGAGTACATCACCCGGCCCGACGCAGAATGTTATACACAGTTCGTCACCGGTGAGAATATCCAGTTATTTCAAGACAGCCGACCCTTCAATATCGCACTGCTGGACCATATCGAACATAATGGATATCCCGATCGGTTGGCGCCGGAATGGGACACCATCTTCCCGCTGCGCAAGAATTTCGCGGATCTGGAAGAGCGGATCATCGCATGCGACGATATGCAGCAGGCCGAGCAGTTGCAGTCCGCGGCCAAAGACCGCGCGACGCGGCTGCTCGAAGAGCTATACCCGGATCGTCGCAAGTCGCAAGAAACGCGAATCGACAATACGCAGCGCCTGATCCCGGAGCCGATTCAGGAGAAACAATACGGACTGAGAAGATAGTGATAGTGTAGAAGAAAATGACCGCGTGTCCGTCAGCATTCGGTTTCGGCGACAAAAGTACCGGACGGGCGGCGACCGGACAAGGCCAAGACGAGTTTCGGCAAAAAAACAGCACCGCACACGGTGCTGTTTTTTATAGCCGAAAGCCTTGCCGGATCGCCTCGATCCCCGTCCGTTACCATTCGTGCCGAAAACCGAAGCCCGCCGGACACGGAGCGGGCGGGAATTTAATGATATAAATAGTTTTCGATATAGAACGAATAATAATAACCCGCAAAATGACACTTCTGCTGATCGTAACAGCGATAGCCTCGCTCGGCGAGCCGCTGCTCGTGATCCTCGCAGTAATCGGTGTATTATACTTTCTCTTCAAATTGCTTGGATGCCCATACCGCTCATCCTTATACTACTATCGATTTACTGTTTAACACTTTAGAGCATTTCCCACTATGACAAGAGACGAAGAATATAACGACGACAACTGTGACTGGAACATCGGCATCGACGGGCAGGACTGGACGGAAGCCTACTGGACCGCAGAAGAACGCCGCCGGCGGCAGGCCACGAGTTTGGGTGAAAATCCCGAAATCGAATACGGACTGGACAGATCCGCCGCAGACATAATAGAGATAGACACCCGTGACAAGAGACAATATGTGTCCGACAGACGAAGATATGCCAGACAGGACACGGAGCTGTCCGACTTCACGGACGACTGTATTATTTATAAACCTTATAAACCTTATAAATCATGGAAAAGATGACGCATCAACAAGGACTTAACGAGGTGGCACGCAAACGTGTACATCAGATGATCGACAACAACCAGCCGTTATTTCGGCAAACCATGCAGCGGCTTATGCAGGAGGCGGGCACGGCGAACGACTACCTGGCGTCGATAGGTGCGGCCAACCGCACACAAGCCGCTCCCGAGGTAATATTTCTCGAAGACGGCAACAAGCTCATTATGAATATGGCCGGCCGTAAATACGGACTGCATCGCAATGCCGTGGGACAGTTGGCCGAGAAAGTCGCCGTACCCGCCAAATATTTGCGGGAACTCTCCGAAGGCGCCGCCTGGCAGCGCAAGCTCGCGGCAGAGATACTAAACCAGCACTCCTCGTGGACGAAGCGCAGCCGGCTGCTGGTACGGACGGTGGACGATCAGGTGCGCGGCGTACTGTCGGACAGCTACCGCCGTCTGAACAGCGTGGAGCTGGTCACGGCTTTCCTCTCGGCGGCAACGGCTCAGGGCGGCGTGCCGTGCGATGCACTGATGACCGACACCAAGATATACGTGGAAACAATCATGCCGGAACCGATCTGTATCCCTACGCAGCGGAACGGAACAGTAGCCATATACATGGGCGCACGCTTCTCGACCTCCGACTACGGGGACGGTGCCGTGGAGATGCGAACGTTCCTCCTGAACGGCGTGTGTCTGAACGGTATGGTGCGCGAGAGCGTGATGAAACAGATTCATCTGGGAGCACGCCTCTCGGAGAGTCAGATGCTTTCCGATAGAACGTATCGTCTCGATACCGCGACGATGGTATCGGCCATCGGCGACTATACCCGCAATCTGTATGACCCGAATAACCTTCGGCAAAAATCGCTGGAGATACAGGCCGCTTCGGAAGCAGAGGTGGATTTCGAAACGGAACTGAAGAAACTGGTCAAGGGAGGGTTGCTTCAGAAAACGGAGAGCGAAGGCGTACAGAAACTCTTGATGGTTAATAATCCAGACGACGGACTCTCGGGCGGTGCGACGCTTTGGAAACTCACCCAGGCGATTACGGCCCATGCCCGGGAGTTGGCTCCCGCACGCAGCCGGGAATTGCAGGAGATCTCCGGAGAGCTGATGGCCCGCGCATTGTAGTAACGAATAAACCGAAATCCATAAAATGATAAAACGAATATTGGATTCCTGTCAGCGATATTTCGAATCGAAAGACGTGCTGACACCCCCGGAACGACAGATATTAAACGACTTGCATTTTGTAGAAGATCAATATCCCGTCGCCGTAGTGGGACGTGCCGATCTGGACAGTGCGGGATTCGCCGCGTGGAAAATCTCCGACAGCCGGATGGAAGAACTGGCGGACAAGTTGGGAGACGATTACAGTGACCAGCTCTTTTGGGAAAGCCTGCAAGTCATCGCCGACAGTATGGAACTGCCCCGGCTGCCTGCGTGTCCTTTTTGTGCGGAACGGGCGACATTCGATATGAAAGCGGGAGTTTACCGCTGCCCGCATTGCAACCAAACGTGGCACGACGACATTTTCGTTCTCGCAGAGTATCCGAAAGATGTGAGCGACATCGAAGATTACTATCCCAGTTTTACGAGTCGGGATAAGCATGCCTGTTATATTTCAGAGTATGACTATCTGAAAAAATTCCGCGAGAAACCCGATTGGAACTGTTGTTTCAAAGTGCTCCGATGGCCCGAATCGAAGCCGTATCTGAACGTCGCGCCCGACGGTATCGGAGCTTTGATCGAGCCTGTTATCGATGATTTCGGAATCGGAAAATTCGGAAGTCAGGCCGTATGGGTGCCGCTGTGCAACCTGCGGTAAACTGTCGCAGTAACAACCTCAATATACCGGTCCGCTCCCGACTTTTCGGGAGCGGACGTTTTGTTCATTATTCTGAAAAATAATGACACTGCCTGCAATATTCCGGCATCGAATATGAGAAAACCGATGAATAAAGGGCCATCGAAACCAATAACACTTTTGCAAAGGTGAAAATATAAGCGAAATTCGCTTTTGTAAAAGTGTTTTGTTATATTTGCATTTGAAACGAACTTAAACAGAAAATATTATGGATTACACGGAGATTCAACCTTTGATAAATGCCTATCATAGAAAGCTCGCGGCCACCGACTTGCGTTTCAAACGGTATTTATACGACCGGATTAATTGGGATGTTCGACTGGTAGGAATAAAAGGAGCACGCGGTGTCGGTAAGACCACTATGTTGATGCAGCATATCAGGGAAACATTCGAGAACATCGACGATGTGTTGTATGTCTCGCTCGACAATCTGTGGTTCAACAATCACTCTTTGGAAGAGCTGGTCGAGTTTTTATATACGCACGGCGTCACTCATATCTATCTGGACGAGGTGCACAGGTATAAGAACTGGGCGATACTGCTTAAAAACTTTTATGACAATTATCCCGACCTGAACATCGTCTATACAGGCTCGGCCATGCTTGCCATCGACAACTCGGTGGCCGACCTCTCGCGCAGACAGTCGCTTCATACGCTTCACGGTTTGTCGTTCCGGGAATATCTCGAATATGAAGGCATCGCGACGATTCCTCCTGTCGAGTTGCGGGATTTACTTTCGCAACATGTCAAATACGCGCTGGGAATCACGGCTGAAATCAAAATCCTGAAATACTTCGAACGCTATCTTCGAACGGGATATTATCCTTACTACAAGGAAGCCGGGGAAGATTATCCGATGCGTGTCGGAGAGGTCGCACGACTGGTCATCGACAACGATATTCCGGCCGTAGAAGATATTACCTATACGACTGCACAGAAAATCAAGAAGCTCCTGATGGTCATAGCCGAGAATGTTCCCCTGGAACCGAACATCAACAAACTCTCCGCTCAGTTGGAATCCACACGCGACCAGACACTGAAAATGTTGTATTTGCTGGATCGTGCCGGGCTGTTGTGGCTGCTTACCGATAAGGTCAAAGACTATAAGCACCTGACCGGCCCGAAAAAGATCTATCTGAACAATACGAATCTGATGTCGGCTCTCTCCGGAAAAGTTTCGGAAGGGACGATGCGCGAAACATTCTTCGCCAATCAGGTCGGAGCCGTTACGACGCTGACGATGCCCCGGCAGGGCGATTTCATGGCAGACGGAAAGTATCTGTTCGAAGTCGGCGGAAACCGCAAGACGTTCGATCAAATCGCAGACCTGCCGAACAGCTATCTTGCTATCGACGATATCGAAACCGGTAACGGAAACCGGATTCCTCTATGGATGTTCGGATGCTTGTATTAGCGACTGTACGGGATAATCAAAATCCTTACGGATATCATCGAACAGCATAACCGGACGCTTGCCGAATAACTGTCCGACCTCTCCAAATTACAAATCGACACAATCACCGGTCCGCTCCCGACTTTTCGGGGGCGGACGTTTTGTTTAATTACACAACATCAACAATATGATAATCAAATGCCAAGAACGGCTTCACGAAGCGCAGGAATACGCCGCGACACTCGGCGACAAGTCCTTGCAGAAGTGTCTTGCCAAGCTCGAAAGTTGGGAGCATGACGGACGCACAGTATCTCTTTACGGAGATTTCGCCCCATATTCGTTCGGATTCAGTTTATATGGCCCGGACGGGCAGCTCATTATGAACGGCGGCCTGCTGTACCACGGCTCGCCCGATCGGTCCTGTGCCGTCACGTTCAATCACGACGATCTCTGGCAAACACATACCTGAGTCTTATAAAGAATACAAGTGCGGCCGCTTGACCGCGCTTTTTCATATCCCTTTTACGACCGACTACACTCCATTTCTCAATGCAGAAAAAACATTCGAGAACCGGGGACGGTAAATTCTTCTGCCTCTGGAACGGCGATAGCTCAGGTATAAGTCGATAAAATTTTAATCATAAAAAGTACCCGAAAAACCTCTACTCGGCTTTTCGGGTATTTCCGAATTTATCGGACGAAGCGAAACCGCTCATCTCTTACCGCCGTTTTACACCGTGTATCCGATTCGGCGGCACGGAGGGAACATGCAGGTCCGAAATGTCGTCGTACTTGTTCCGATGCGGTTGCATGCCCCGTCTTAGGGGATAGTTCTTTTTCTGTATCTCAGCAGCCAGCCGTCGGGTTCGTTCCTGCAACTTCCGCTGCGCCGCCGAACTTTCCGCTGATGTTCCGTATTCGCGTGCCAGCGTCTCGAATGCTTCGGCACTCGGGAAAAGACCGTTCATAATCCCGTATTTCATTCCTCCGCTCATCCCGTTCTGCTGCATCGTCTGTAAAACGGCGATGTCGAAACTGTAGATGCTGTAATGCGGGGTGTGCGGAACGTTGTCGATCAACTTCTCGTAATTCTGCACCGTCGGCACCAGATCGAACGTGTCGGTCCGTATGGCGTACGCCAGCAATGCTTTCGGGGCAAATGTTTCGGGCGGGATCTCGTCGAAGGCATACCGTCCCCTGTCTTTATCGTCACGGTCGAGCCGGAACAGATCGGCGTACTTCTGCCAGCCGGTATCGAACTGCGGGAGCCGATACATCCGCAACTGCGTATCCTGTAATTGAGGGTGGAAGAAGTGCAGCAGATAGTAGTCCCACATCTCTATGAAACGTTGTGCTCCGAGGGGCGTTTCGGTGAATAGTAACAATCCCTGCCGGGTCTCTACGGCTGTCAGGGTGTCGAAACTCGGCAGTCTTTTCATTCCCTCACCGAAGCAGAACATCGCACGTTGGTAGCCGTCGTGGTGCCGGAGTTGTTCCAACTCCGCCTCGGGCGAGAGGTAGGGAATATTCATCTGCCAGCAAAAGGCGGCATCGCGCAGGCGCACGATGCGCTGCGGCGCCACACCCTCTTCGAGCAGAATCGGCAGGCTGTTTTGCAGGAAGTCGGGGCCGATGATCCGCTCCTGCTGGCGAATCCGGAGGAGCACGTCGTCCGGAATCGTGTACTGAAAGAGCCAGTAGTCGGGATAGTTTCCTCCCGAGCGCTGTCCCTCGACATTGCGTTGGATAAACTGCTCGAACCCTTCGCCCGTATCGTTTCGAATGGCGTAGTCCCGTACTTTGCAGTGGGTGTCGAGCGCAAAATAGAACTCGAATCCGTCTTTCTGTGATCGTGTCATAGGTCTTCAATGTCGTTTCAGATGAAATTCCGTGCCTCGTACCGGCTCGTCGCGCCGCCTCTGATATGCTTCGAGCAGCTTGTCGGGGCGGAAGAGCAGATTTATGGCGTCAAAATTCCGGAAGGTGCGGATTCCTTCGGCCTGCATATAATAGCTGCGCAGAAGACGTTCGAACTCCTCTTCCCCGATCAGCAGATACTTCGTTTCATTGGGATTGTTCGGTCGATCCATAATCACTGTTCCATTGACTGTTCGGGATGTTTGAGGTTTTCTCTCTCCAAACGGGAGAGGTAGTCATAGATCTCCGTCTGAAAGTACAAGCGCCGGCGGCCCACGTTGAACCCGACAAGTTCTTTGCGCTCACGAAGGCGCTGCACCTGACGGGCACTCAGGTGCAGCACCGAGCAAACCTCGTTGAACTCCAGAACCGGTGTCCCGAAAAGCACGTTGCGATGGCGTCTCAAAAATTGAAGGTCCACGGAAAGCGTCTTGACCATTGCATGAATTTCCGCAAGGCGGAGTTTGTCGTCTTTATCCATAATCGAGATAGTTGGTTACGGTGCAAAGGTGACAACTCCCGACCGATATTCTTTGTAACTTACACTGTTACTTACATGAAATTTCCTTGCGGTGGATGATTTAATCTATGATTACGCTATACTGCGAATTTACCGCCCAGCCGGGATTCGACACGATCGATCGCATCCTAGATCATTATCGGCGTAGTCTGCGCATAGATCTGTGTCGTGGTGATCTGTTTATGTCCGAGCATCTTGGAAACTGTTGACAAAGGAATACCCTGTGAAAGGCAGAGTGTCGTGGCAAACGTATGACGCGCCACATGGAAAAAGACAAGCAAAGAGAGCAACGGAAACGAAAAGAAAGCATAACGCAATTTATTGGTAATTAACCATTTCTCCATATTCTTCCACATGAGAAAAAAGCAAGAAAGTGGGGATTATTGAAGATGTTCAGTTACCAAACCGTTAGCCGGACTGTTACCGAAAGGAATCAAGGTAACGCGAAGCGGATCAGATAATTTGAAACGACGATATATTGCACTGATTGTCATAGTTTTGCATGCTGGAGAACGCTTATAAAACAGGTAAATTTGCCACTAAAATTATGAGCGTATGAAAGTAGAAAAATTCAAGGTTTTGCTCTACCTCAAAAAGAGCGGACTGGACAAGTCGGGCAAAGCCCCGATAATGGGACGTATCACCGTGAACCGGACAATGGCGCAATTCAGCTGCAAACTATCATGTACTCCCGAATTATGGAATCCCCGAGAAAGCCGTCTGAACGGCAAGAGCAAGGAAGCGGTGGAAGTAAATGCCAAAATAGACAAGCTGCTGCTTGACATCAATGCCGCGTTCGATTCTCTTCTTGAACGCAAGAGCGATTTTGACGCCGTTTCCGTCAAGGATGCCTTTCAGGGCAGCATGAACACCCAAATGACCCTGCTGAAGCAATTCCGTAAAATCAATGAGGACCTGTTGGAAAGGGTTGGCATTGACCGCGCGTATGGCACTTACGACAAGTACCGCTATATGCTCATGATATTGGAAGAGTTCGTAAACAAGAAACTGGGTGTCTCCGACATCGCTTTCGGACAATTGACAGAGCGGTTCATTTGGGATTTCCAGGAATTTGTGCTTGACGAGAAGAAACAGGCGGTGGACACTCTGCGGCATTATCTTGCCCTGTTGAAGAAAGTATGCCGGACAGCTTACAAAGAGGGACATTCTGAAAAATACCATTTCTGTAACTTCAAGCTGCCAAAACAGAAAGTGAGTACCCCGAAAGCCTTGACCCATGAAGAGTTCGTCAAAGTCCGTGATCTGGAAATTCCCCCGCAACGTGCGTCCATCGTGGTGACGAGGGACCTATTCCTTTTCGCCTGTTTCACAGGGACATCCTATGCCGATACGGTTTCCATCACCCGGGACAACCTGTCAAGGGATGATATGGGGGCATTGTGGCTGAAATACCGGAGAAAGAAAAACGAGCTTCGCGCCCGTGTGAAGCTGCTGCCGGAAGCCATAGCCCTGATAGAGAAATACAGGGACGACAAGAGAGAGACTCTTTTTCCGAAACAGCTCTATTCCACCTTACGGGGGAACATGAAAATCCTGCGTGTCCTGGCCGGAATAGAATCGGACATTGTCTATCATGCCGGGCGGCACTCGTTTGCAAGCCTGATTACGCTTGGTGACGGTGTTCCGATTGAAACCATCAGCAAGATGCTGGGACATAGCAACATCCAGACTACCCAGATCTATGCCCGTGTCACCCCCCGCAAACTGTTTGAGGACATGAACCGGTTCATAGAAGCGACCGGGGACCTGCAACTTGTTTTATAACCGTTAAAATGAATTTTATGAGATCGACATTTTCAATAGACATCTATATACTTTAATGTACCAACCTAAGCATACGATGAACTATATGCAAA
>OLRE01001677.1_pt1 | contig 20642 bp, 19 predicted proteins | sample 1672461 | NCBI WGS metagenome assembly OLRE01 (sample SAMEA3136688, study PRJEB25190) | human gut metagenome | biome: human gut; feature: human-associated habitat; material: faeces | place: Austria | collected 2013
GGAAAGAAGCTGCGCCGCGGGGGAGGCGACCCAAATGGCTTTCTCATATCGTCTTCTATGACTCCCTTCGCTATCCGTTACTGCTTATATTCCCGCCAGATCGAGTAGAGGTTCCAGGCAATGCCGTGGGAGGCATCCTACCCATCCCATGGTTTGGAACAGTGTCGATCTAACGGGCAATCAAGCCTCTAGCACTCTTTGAATTGAGCGAGCATCTGCCCGAAGAGGCTGAGCCCGGATGGCTCATAAATGAGCGAGCCGCCATCTTCGGCCCGGTGGACCCCACAGGGGAGGTATAACGCCCGTCGGGGAGGACATAGAGGCTGGCTTTTTCCTTCAGTCCTGCTGGAAATAGCAGAATCCCGTTTTCGGCCACTTGGAACTCGTCTATATTTGCGATCTCTCTTTCCATGGCGCCTGCTGGTCGGTTTCTATCGTAAGTGCTCCCTAAAACAGGCACTGCTCAATCAGCTCCTTGCCGCGCAGGGTGTCGATCCACTCTTGCGGAATTGCGTCGATACCGTATGCCGTGCCGGCGAGGGCGCCTGCGACGGCTGCGGTGGTGTCGGTGTCGTCGCCCAGGTTGACGGCTGTAAGGACGCAATCTTCGTAACTGCTGGTGTTGACAAAGCACCAGTTGGCGGCCTTAAGGGTGTCGCGCACGAAGCCGCCAGACATGATTCCACGCTCGGGCACGTCTTTCAGCTGGAGCACCCATGAGGGAAGCGTGCCGTTCATCACACTCCTCATCAGCTCGACAAATATGACGCATGCATCGGTTGACGTTCTGTGGGCGTGCGTAATCGCGGAGACCTCGCCGATCTCTTCGTCTGTCGCGTCGATAAAAGCCAGGGGTGCGATGCGCATGAGCGAACCGTTGCCGTTGTCGCGTTCGCCGGAGCCACCTTTGCCGGTGTGCAGGGCGCGAGCGGTCGTGCCGCCGTAATCGAAAACGCCGTCGATCGTATACTCGCCACGGGCAATCCAGCTTACGAACTTGTCGCGCATGTCTGCGGTGTCGATATGCCCGAGCTCCCTAATCGAGTCGCAGGTAGCAAGCGTCATAGATGTGTCGTCGCTCCAGGTGCCGGCGGGCTGCCCATGCGTGCCGTAGCCGATCATGTTGGTGCATTCGAACGCGCCACGAGGTCTGAACTCGTAGGGAACGCCCAGCGCGTCGCCGACGGCGAGCCCATAGATGCAGTCGCGCAGTGTTGTTTTCGGTCTGTCTGTCATGGAAAGCTCCTTTTATGCTCTGTCGGGAATTCGTGATAACCTGCGGCAGCGTGTCAGGTTCAATTCGGAACGCAGTGCGATCCGAATTGGGGGAGCCCGACGGCAAACATGCTTTGCTTGTTCATTGCGCAAGCGTGTGCGGACCTAACCGAATCATTGGGGTTGAGACGGTTTCTCTCGATTCGCGACGCAGTGCGTCGCGAATCGAGAGAACTCAATGGCCGATATGTCAAAACGATATGCCCTGGCGTTCCTTTACACGGCAATAGGGACCTCTTTTGGGCGCCCTGCCTTTGGAGCGTCGGCGAGTCGTGCCTCGATGGAAGCTTTGGACACCATGCGCTTGGTGCCGTCCTTCCAAGAATCCAACAGCCCAGCATTTATCAGCTGCGATACCCGTGCTGAGCTAACACCGAGCATACGCGCGGCATCCGCTGCGGTGACGGCGGGGATGTCGCCGAGTTCGCGACTGACGGCCACGGCGATAATCTTGCCACCGTGCTGCGGCTCGTGGCCAAAGTCCGGCGCAGGCAGGTCGACGCCGCCCATTAGGTGGTCATCGACCATGCATGCGAGAAAATCAGCGGCGCTTTCGACAGCGTCGTTTAGGTCGGATCCGAACGTTCCACCTCCGCCCAGCGAGCCACATGGCACAGCGTCGACAACGCCGCCCGAATCAAAGAACTCGAATTCCCATACGTAAACCATGTAAGACCTCCTTTAAAAAGCGATGCGAAATGTGATGAGGATGAGCTATCGAAGCCCTGCCTGCCTTAAGATTCTTTTGGCAATTTGCTCCTCGATCTCTCGGTGGCGTTTTACGAGCACGAGCTTGTCGCCTTTGACGAACTTCTCGTGATTGGTGCCTCCTTTCGAGATGAAGCCGGCTTCTTCGAGGATACGGATCAATTCGCGTCTCTGCATCTCAGCCTCTTTCAATGACTATATATTAGCACTTCCTAAGGGTTTTTAGGCTTAAATCTTAGCTATTGCTAATCCTTTGTTTTGCGGCGCCATTCTTGGATAACGGCTTATATTCCTTGTTGTATTAGTCTATTTGCTCGTGCGGACACGATTTTGGTGCTCTGCGCACGACCGCGAAAAGGGTTTGCGGTGGCTAAAATGTGGTCATAGAGATGGTTTTATCGAACTCCATGGGGGTGGCGCGCGTGGATAACAACACGTTGCTGTTTCACGATAAGGGTGCCGGCGTTTTCAAGGGAATAAACATCTATCCCAATCGTATCGAGGCGGTCGTGAAGAACGACTTCTTCGGTACCCATACCAAGATCGTCTACCTCAAGGACATTACGGGTGTCAACGGGGTCAAGGGTAAGCGCGTGTTCCTCCGTAATAGGTTGCTGACCGCCTGTTCCTACAGGCTGAGCAGTCACTCCCAGGCTCAGGAATTCGTGAACGTGCTCAATATGGTGATGTAGCCGGCGACGACGTTCGGGCTAAGATCGCGACTGCGCGTTGGGTGACGGGCTGGCTAGTTGCTCGACCTGTGAGCGCGCTGGACACGCTGCTCACTCATCTGCAAAAGCTAGGGGCGCAGAACGGTATTCTGCGCCCCTCATCAAATCGATGTGTCCAAAAGGGCTGGCTGGCCTATTCGTCGGCGTCTCCATTGTCTTCGCGGTCATTGGCAAGCATTGCCGCGCCGGCGACCGTCGTCGCCACGGCGGCAGCGGCGAGCCCGGCGGCGATGCCAGAGCCGTCGCCTGTGTCGGCGAGTTTTCCGCCCGAGCCCTTGCCCTTGTTGCCCTTACCGTTCTTATCAGCGCTGCCTGCGTTGGAACCCGTGCCACCGTCGGTGCCGGTGCCGGCGCCGCCTGCACTGTCCGAGGCCGCTACGGTAAAGCTTGCGGCTCCATCGCTGGCGAGTGTGTAGTTTTGTGCCGCGTCGCCCAAAAGGCCGTTCACGCGCACCCAGTACGTCCCTGCGGCAAATGCCTCACCCTCGGCCATTGCCGTACCCGGAGCGCCGTTTGCATCGTGCATAAACTCGAGTTGGGCCGTACAGGCATCGTTTTCGAGCTTGCCGTCGAGCGGCGCCGTGACCTTGGCGCGCACGTCTTCGCCGGCCTTAAGGCCTTCGAGCCCCTCAAAGTGGGGTGTCAGCGCGCGTGGATCGATATCGATGGGCACGGGGCCCCGCAACTCCGTAGCGGTCTCGTTGCCCAGGGCATCGACATCCACATATTCGATGGCAAACGCATGGCCCGAAGCCGCCACGTTGAGTACGTTGCTGCTGTCGACAAGGCGGAAATGGCCCTCGCCAACGGTCTTGCCATCTTGGAGCGAGGCATCGCTCAGCGAGTCTCCATACGTCATGTGCATGCGGTCCGGGAGGCAGCATGAAACTGTTGGCTTGTGCTTCGCGTCGTAATTGCGTTGGTAGATGCTCCGGGCCAGTGCCGAATCGACAAAGTCGGACGCGATAATGCCAACGTGCTTGAGGCAATCTGACTTTGTTTTATCGCTGCCGCTGGGATTGATGTACTGGCTCTTGTACAGATGCTCGTTGACCACTCGCGCCGCGGTAAAAGGATTGCTTCCTTGTTTGTAATTCGTGCAACTGGTGTAGTTGATAGACCAGCAGCGTTCCAGGACTTGCACCTTGGCGCCATCATTGTCCTCGACGTCCACCTTGTTGCGCGTGAGATTGGTCGTCTCTCGCAGCGCCATATCGACCCAGCTAATCTTGTCGGTTCCGGTGCATTCAAAATGGTCCTGGGCGTATACCTTGGTGCAATAGGGCTCTTTGTCGCCCGCATTGCCCGTAGTCTCAAAGCCTCGCGCGTCTTGGACGAGGCACATCGACTGCCCGGAATGCGCCTTGATTTTGTTGTCCCATTGGGTGAGATCGAGGCCCCACGTGTGGCTGCTTACGCTGTTGCCGGCGAGTACAAATCGACGCAGCAGGACGATCTTTCCGCGCACCTCGTGTAGCGTGGGGATTCGGCTCGACGTATAGAACAGTTTGGGGTTGTCGTCCAAAACCTTGGCGAAAGCCGTCGTAACGCTTTCGTCGGTAGCCTCGTCGTTGCCTCGTGACGCAAGCATGATGAGCGCTTCTGACGGGTTTTCGTTCAAAAATGTTTTGAAGTAACCGATGACATCGGAGAGATGCATAAAGCCCCCGTCTTTTTTGAGCAGGTAGCATCTTCCATGGTCGATACCGGGGTCGCCGTTCTCGTCGTTCCTTCCGAGTCGGATATCAAAATAGCGAATGCCTTCGAGCAACTGCGTCGGGATGTAATCCTGCTGGCACTTTGCTTGTGAGGATTGGGGCTCGGTGTCGTTGTCCACGCTGCAGGTGCCCGAATCATGCGTGCCCGGGATACTCAGCTCGTCGAGGTACTTGTTGTCGTCGACGTATTTCATCCAGCATGGTCCGTCGACGTAGCTGCTATACGTGGTCCAGTCGATACTTCTAACTGTGGTATTGATCTTGCCCATGTCGTAACCGACAAGTTCTAGCTCCCACGGAATGCTCTTACTCTTATGGCAGATCTTATTGTTGTCCTGGTCTTTGCCGTCCGATTCTATTGCCAGGTACTTAATGTCTTTTTTCTCAGTTTCTTTCTCGACCGTGCGGTCTCGAATGATATAGGTTCCGTTTGATTGACGTTCGAACGCAAAAGCGCGGCTGGGCTTGTTGTCATACTCGCCGCCCCATACGTGGATGACCTTTCCATCTTTGTCCGAGTCGTCGTCGACCGACCAAATGCTGTAGCCCGTCTTTTTATGCTCTTCGAAATTGAGCAAGGTGCGGATAGCATACCAGTTTGTATCGTCATTCTTGGTCGTTACGTTCTCAAGGATGAGCTTGCTGGACGTGCCGTCGTTAAACAGGTGGCAGACGTTGCCGCGAACGTTGCCGTCTTGGTTGACGCTCGCGGTGCGAAAATAGCCCGCGGGGCGAAGGCGAATGACGAAATTGTCGAGGCTGACCGACGGTGCGGGTGTGTTGTCTGCAAATGCCGCTCGCAGGGGAATGCCCGGCGCTGCGGTTTCGGGCAGGCTTGCAAGTGGTGACAACGCCGCAAGCCCTAGGCCCAGCGTAAACGCTCGGCGGCTGATGGCATGGTGTTCGGTCATAACTTCTCCATTCGCAGAGTGCGGTTATGCGATAGTTTTGGTCACTATACTGACCAGATGTTTAAAGATGCTGGTTTAATTGTCTGCTCGGCGCAATAAATCGGTGGGCGGACGTGTTGGGGTGTTTGTCGTTTTCGTACTGTTGCCACATTTGGGGCGGTTCCGGCGTCCGGCATCCTCGCGTTCGTCGGCTACCGGCATAAGAAAGGGAGGGTCGGTTTACCGGCCCTCCCTGGGTACGAAGCGCTGGGGCACCGCCGCTTGTTAGCGCTGCACTCGTGTTTTCCGTTGCGCTCGCGAGTCGCTTAGCGCTTGATCTCGATATCCTCGAGCTTAACATCCATGGCCTTGGTCTTTGCCTCGGCGATATCATCGGCAAATTCCAGAGACTTCATCATGGTCTCGACGGCGTCCTTGTGCTCCTCGACATTGTCGATGCGCACGTACACGCTGCCGCCGTCAACGTCGGTGAAGTACTCGGTCGTCACACCGCCCGTGTGCGTGTAGGAAGCGCTGCGCCAGGTCTTGCCGTTGTACTTAACGGGATCGCTCTCGGTCCATCCGGAGTTGGCCTTCCACTTTGCCTCGTAGTCAAACAGTTCATCGGCGTTCTTGTCAGGATCGAAGACGGGGATGAAGCGGTCGCTGGCATGCTCGCTCTCGGTGAACTTAAACTGGGCCCTGTCGGCGGTATCGCCTGCGACGTCCGTGATTTCGACGCCCTCGGGGACTTCGACCTTAAACCAAATGAAGTCGGTCCTCATATCCACGGCTGGTTTTTCTGCTCCGCCGCCACCGCCACTTCCGGTAGCGCCGCCGCTGCCACCGCAGCCCACCAGGGCAACTGCGGCAAAGAGACTGATGCAGAGGGTGAGAATCGCAAAGGCCTTCTTTTTCATGGTCGTGTCCTCCTCGATCTGTAACCGCCCATGGATTACCTGCCTTTACTGTACGCGCGGGCGGCTCGTTCAGGTGGGCCATGTGTCCCATTCTGGGGGCCTGATTTGCGCCGACAAGTGGCAATATGCTCGGGCGTAAAAGAGGGGAGGGTCGGCCGATCCAATCCTCCCCTGGCTGGGCGTCCGATCATTTAATGAATGCGCACGCGATGCTGCGTGCGAGCCCCTAATGCTTGATCTCGATGCTCGAAATCTCGACTTCGCGTGCCTCGGCAACTGCCTTCGCCATGTCATCGGGAAACTCGATGGAGTTGAGGAGCGCCTCGGCTTCTTTCTTATGCAGATCGAAGTTCGAGATGAGGACGTAGACGCTTCCCGGCTCAACGTCGGTAAAGAGAAGGGTTGAGACGCCGCTGTTGTCCTCGTACGTTCCGACGAGCCACGTCCTGCCGTTATACTCGACGGACCCGCCATCCTTCCACTGGAACGTATCACCTTTCTTTTCTGCCTGGTCGGCGTGGGATTCCTCTGCCGTCAGCGCTTTTTTCCAAACGGGGATAAAGCGATCGACCGAACCGTTCTCGTCTTCGGGGAAGGTGAGCTGGACCCTGTCGGCATTCTTGCCAGCGGAGTCGCTTACGCCAACGCTCTCGGGCATCTCGACCTTAAACCAGATAAAGTCGGTCTTCTTGGCGACGGGGGCCTTTTCCTTGCCCTCGCTCTTGGATGCGCTGCTGCCCCCGCCTCCGCTTGACGCACTTCCGCCGCAGCCGACAAGGGCAAATGCGGCAAAGAGGGCGATGCAAAGGGAAAGGATTGATAGGGTCTTTTTCTTCATGGTGGCGTCCTCCTTGTCTGTCGGTGACATCACGGCGCCGCGGGTTGTTGGAGCCGTTGGTATATGTTGCTATTCGCAAGCGTGGCGGATGTCGTTGTGTACTGTGCGGCGATACCTCCGTTCTTAGTTTTCGGCCGTTGAATGGCCGTGCCCCAACGGGTTCCTTACTTATAGATATGCCCCAGCTTGTGCTGCCCGGGAGTCTCGAAAGGTGGGCCATGTGTCCCATGTTTGGGGCAGGCGCATGGGGCGGCACGGCTCGGCATCAGCTTTTTCATGTTGCGCAACAGCGCCCTGGGTGGGGGCGTATAGACTTGGCTGTGACAAAAGCTAAACCACGAAAGGTCGAACGATGTTCTGTCAAAAATGCGGACAGCAAGTGCCTGATGGATCGACGTTTTGTACGCACTGTGGGGCCTCGCTGGCGGGTGGCTCCGCGCCGGCATCTGCAGGCGCTGGTCCTTCCTCTGCCCCGGGCCTGACCCAGTCGATGCCGCCGGTCGCGCCTGCGCCTCAAAAGCCTAAGAGCAAGGCGCCGGTCATTATCGCGGTGGCGTGTGCCGCCGTGGTACTCCTCGGGGGTGGCACGGTGTTTGCGCTCACGATGCTTAACGGGTCCAAGAGCTCCGACACGCAAATCTCGGTGATCGATACTGGGTCTTCGGACGAGAAAGATTCTCCTGCCAAGAAGAAGGATGACAAGTCCAAGGCCAAGCAGTCTTCGTCGTCGGATGACGAGGCCGTTCCCGAGGACGAGTCGGCATACTACGGTTCGGGCGATTCGGACGATTACCTGACCGACGTGCATACGTACACGAACGACATGCATCCTTATAGCATGTCGATTCCCAACCGTTTTGAGATGGAAGATACTCCCAGCGGCAGCAGCACAAGGTACGAGGATCCGGAGACGGGTTTTGTGATCGGCCTGTCTGGCTACGTCAACATTAACGACGAAACTGCACACGAGATGTTTGTCGACGTGGACACCTCGGGCAAGGCCGACCTCTATACCGCAGAGGGCGACAACTGGTACGTGGTCTCGTGGTGTGAGGACGATACGATCATTTACGAAAAGACGATCGTCACGGATTCGACGATTGCCACGGCGCATTTGGAGTACTCGACTGCAAACCGCGACATGGGGTCGAAGATTATCGACACGCTGCTGCCGACGTTTCAGGTGGACTAGGCGCCCGTGCCTATAGCCGGCAATCGGAAACGCCGATAGCCAGAGCTCCTGACAGCCTTTGTCTTATGGGCTAGACTGACTTGGACAAGATCGATGAATGGGACAAGCGCTTCCTGGCGTCGTTGTCCCATTTTTTATTATGCGTGCGGTCCGTGGTGGCCGGCGCGGTGGGCAGAGGTGTTTCGATGAGCCAAGAGATGATGGATAAAACCTGTCGCGGTTTTGCCGAGGCGTTGGCTGCACGCGAGCCGGTTCCCGGCGGCGGTAGCGCGAGTGCCTTTGTGGGCGCGCTGGGCGCCTCTCTTTGCGGGATGGTCGCTCGTTATGGGGCAACTAATCCCGCGCTTGCCGATCGCGCGGACGATCTGACACACGCGTTTGCCCAGGCAGACGAGCTGGCTCAGGAACTTGTGGGTCTGGTCGCCGAGGATGTTCGTGCGTACGGACAAGTGTCTGCGGCATACGGTATTCCTCGTGATGACCCCGCTCGACCCGCGGCGATTCAGGATGCGTTGCACGTGGCCGCCATGCCGCCATATCGGATCATGGATGCCTGCGGGCGTGCGCTGGCGCAGCTCGAGGACATGGCAGACAAAGGTTCGCGTCAACTGCTGTCCGATGTAGCGTGCGGCGCCGTGTTCTGCCGTGCCGCTATGCAGGGCGCGAGCTTGACGCTCTTTGCCAATACCACGTCTATGAAGGATCGTGCCCGCGCCGAGGAGCTCGAGGCGGCATGCGATGAGCTGCTGGATACGTGGCTGCCGCGCGCCGATGCGCTGGCGCGCCGCGCCGCCGACGCCGCCAGGAAGAGGGGATAGCCATGGCAGAGCTGCTGAAGGGTGCTCCCGTCGCCCGCGCGTTGACTGAGGAGCTCGCTGCTCGCTGCGCGGCTTTGCGTGAGCGCGGCGTTGTGCCGACGCTGGCCATCGTTCGCGTGGGCGAGCGCGAGGACGATCTATCCTACGAGCGTGGCGCCCTCAAGCGCTGCGAGAAGGTTGGCATCGAGGCTCGTCGCGTTTTGCTTCCTGCCGATGTTTCGCAGGATGAGCTGCTGGCGGCTATTAAGGGCATCAATGCTGATCCCGCTGTTCATGGCTGCCTGCTGTTTCGCCCGCTGCCCGCTGGACTTGACGAGGATGCAGTTGCCGCGGCACTCGATCCTGCCAAGGACGTTGACTCCATGACGCCGGCCTCGCTGCTTACCACGCTTTCGGGGCGAGGCGAGGGCTTTGCTCCCTGCACGGCCGAGGCCGTGCTGTCGTTGCTGGACCATTACGGCCTTGAGCTGGACGGTGCCAAAGTCGCGGTCGTCGGTCGATCGCTGGTGATTGGCCGTCCCGTTGCCGCCATGCTTACGGCTCGCAATGCCACAGTGACGACGTGCCATACGCATACGCGCGACTTGGCTGCCGAGTGCCGTTCTGCCGACATTGTTGTTGCCGCGGTTGGACGTGCGCGCACGATTGGCGCGGATGCGGTCCGCGAGGGCCAGACGATCGTCGATGTGGGCATCAACTGGGATGAGGCCGCCGGCAAGCTGGTCGGCGACGTCGATTTTGATGCTGCGGAGCCGATCGTTAACGCCATCACACCCGTGCCGGGCGGCGTGGGGGCTGTGACCACTGCGATTCTCGCCAAGCACGTGATTGAGGCGGCGGAGCGCGCATCGAAATAGGCGTTTTGGGCTGTTTGAGGGGTTGGCCATATACTACGTGGTCAAAAAACGCCAAATATGAGTACTGTTGCCAAGATAGTCACATATATTTTAGGTCATTTTGGCTCTCTATCGGTATTTATTATCGATAGAGAGCCAATTTTATTGGACCAACGAGGAATTACATCGTCCAGCTTTTGAACAAATGTAGATTGGCGACACCTATGTCCAGCGAAATTGCTGCTACTAAATTGGTGACAGTACTCATATTTGGCACTTTTTGACCACTGGAGTCTCGAGGGGCCGCAGTTTCGCCCTTTTTTGCCGAAGCGATACACTGTTACAGTTTAATTTCTTCGCTCAAGGAGGATGCGCATGCCGTGCACAACGATTTTGGTTGGTAAGAACGCGAGCTACGACGGGTCGACCCTGGTCGCGCGTAACGAGGACTCGTCCAACGGGGTGTTTGAGCCCAAGCGCATGCGCGTAGTGCATCCCGACGAGCAGCCGCGTGTCTACACGAGTGTCCTGAGCCACCTGACCGTTGAGCTGCCCGACAATCCCATGCGTTACACAAGCGTCCCCGACGTTGTCCCGGGTCATGGCATTTGGGCCGAGGCCGGCTTCAACGAGCTCAATGTTGGCATGTCCGCAACCGAGACGCTCACCACCAACGAGCGCGTCCGCGGCGCCGATCCACTTGTCGACTACGTGCCCGCCAAGGGCAACGAGGGCGAGGACGGCTATGTTCCGGCGCAGCCCGGCGGTCTGGGTGAGGAGGATATGGTGACCCTGGTGCTGCCGTATGCCAAGTCCGCCCGCGACGGCGTGCGCATTCTGGGCGAGCTGCTCGAGCGCTACGGCACTTACGAGAACAATGGCATTGCCTTTAGTGACGTTGACGAGATCTGGTGGCTCGAGACCATCGGCGGTCACCACTGGATTGCCAAGCGTGTGCCCGATGACGCCTATGTGACCATGCCCAACCAACTGGGTATCGACAGCTTTGACCTGGACGACGCCGAGGGCGCTCAGGTCGACCACATGTGTTCCGCCGACCTGCGCTCCTGGATGGCCGAGTGGCATCTGGACCTGACGCTGGGCGTTAAGGGCGACGGTCCCGCTGCGGTCTTCAACCCGCGCGAGGCCTTTGGCTCGCACAGCGACAGCGACCACGTCTACAACACGCCGCGCGCCTGGTACATGCAGCGCTGCCTCAACCCCAGCGATGTGTGGGACGGCCCCGACGCCGACTACACGCCCGAGAGCGACGATATCCCCTGGAGCCGCGTGCCTGAGCGTAAGGTGACCATCGAGGACATCAAGTACGTGCTTTCGAGCCACTACCAGGGTACGGAGTACGACTGCTACGGCAGCAAGGGCACGCCCGCCACGCGCGGCGCCTATCGCCCCATCGGTATCAACCGCAACAGCCAGCTCGCCGTGTTGCAGCTGCGCCCCTATGCGCAGCCGGCGTATCGCACCGTGCAGTGGATGGCCTTTGGCTCCAACTCGTTTAACGCGCTCGTGCCGCTGTACGCCAACGTCGAGACTATGCCCGAGTACTATGCCGACACGCAGGCTCGCGTGACGTCCGAGAATTTCTATTGGGCAAATCGCCTGATTGGTGCCTTGGCCGATGTCCGCTTCCATGAGTGCGGCCGCGCCGTGGAGGATTATCAGGAGAAGGTCGGCGGCATGGGCCACAAGCAGATTCACGACGTTGACGCTGTCGTTGCCACCCTGCCCGAGGCCGAGGTGCCCGCCGAGCTCGCCCGCGCCAACGAGGCCTTTGCCGAGCTCGTACGCGTGGAGACCGATGCCCTGTTGGGCAAGGTGCTCTACACCACGAGCTGCGCCATGAAGAACTCCTTCGCGATGAACGATAACGTGAGGTAAAGACAACCCTGCAGCGAACGAGCGGGGCAAACGCCGTCAAAGGCTTTGCCCCGCTCGATTCCTATCTTGGCAGTAAAACGATTTTGTGTCGTTCGCCCAATCTTGGGTACAAGAAGGCCAATGCAATTGTTCATGATTGGAGTCAACCATGGTTATGAAACTCGATCAGCTTGTTAACGGTGCCATCAACGTGGGCTTCGGTGCCGCCGCCGTTGCCGTCGAGGGCGGCAAGAAGGTCCTTGACGACCTGGGCACCAAGGGTGAGCAGGTCCGCAAGGATGCCGGCACCCCCGATATCGCCCGCAGTGTATCCGACATGTTCGAGCAGGCGGGTGGCACCATCTCCGACCTGACCGAGCGCCTGGGCATGCAGGGCGAGACTGCGGCACAGCGCGTGCTCGACGAGCTCATCCTGGCCCGCGTCCGCGTTATGACCGGCCCCGAGCGCACGGCCTTCCTGGCCCATGTGCGCGACATCGTCGATTCGGTCGAGGACAACGTGACCTCGGTGCCCGTCGAGTCTGTTGAGCCCGACGACGCAGAGGACGCCGAAGAGGCCGAGTAGCAGCGCAGATGGCAGATTCCACCACCGATTACAACAATCTAGATCCCTTGGGCGACGAGACGGCGGTTGTCGATGAGGTCGAGGCCGCTGTCTCGGGCGCTCGCAAGAAGCCGCGCGCTGTCGATATGGTCCCCGAGGAGCCCGACGCGATGGCGCCGGACGAGGAATACCAGCTCACGCCGGCAGGTCGTCGTGAGCGCATCGGACAGATCGTTCGCCTGATCAAAAAGTATCGCGTGTGGGACAACCTCACGCCGGTGCGCCTGCGCCGTCTGCTCGAAGAGCTCGGCCCTATGTTCGTCAAGATGGGGCAGATTCTGGCTAACCGCTCCGAGATTTTGCCGCAGCGGTTTTGCGACGAGCTGCGTCGCCTGCGCTCCGACGTAGAGCCGGTGCCGTATGAGGTAGTGCTCCGCTGTCTGGAAGAGGAGTACGGCCAGCGCTTGGGGCAGATGTTCGACGCGATCGATCCCAATCCGCTCGGAAGCGCTTCTCTTGCGCAAGTTCACCGTGCCCGCCTGGTGACGGGCGAGGACGTGGCCGTTAAGGTGCAGCGTCCCGGCGCGCAGCAGGTGATGGCGCAGGACATCGACATCATTCGCTCGGTGGTGCGTATCGTTTCCAAGTTCGTCAATACCGATCAGTTTGTTGACCTGCACGGCGTGGTCGAAGAGCTGTGGACCTCGTTTCGCGAGGAGACCAACTTTTTAGCCGAGGCCAAAAACCTCAACGATTTCTATGACTTTCATAAAAGCGTGCATGGCGTATCGTGTCCCAAATCCTACCTGGACCTTTGCACCGAGCACGTGGTGGTCATGGACTACATCGACGGCATCTCCATTGCCGATCCCAAGCGTTTGGCAGCCGAGGGCTATGACTTAGAAAAGATTGGCGCCGCGATCGTCGAGGACTATTCGACGCAGGTGCTCGACGACGGCTTTTTCCATGCCGATCCGCATGCGGGAAACATCATCCTCAAGGACGGCATCGTCTACTTTATCGACCTGGGCATGGTCGGGCGCATGTCGAGTCACGACCGCGGTATCGTCAAGGATATGATTTTCGCCGTGGCCGAGGGCGACGTGCCCAAGCTCAAGGACTCGCTCATGCGCTTTGCCGTGACGCGTGGCGACTCGGCCGAGCTCGACCATTCGGCCTTTTTGTCCGACTTGGACTTTATCGTTGCCGACTTTGCGGGCCTCGACCTTAAGGATCTTGATATCGGCGAGTTTTTGACCTCGCTGCTAAATTTGGCGCGCAAAAACGACGTTGAGCTGCCGAGCGTGGTGACGATGTTCGCCCGCGGCATGGTGACGCTCGAGGGCCTGCTGACCGAGTACATGCCCAACGTCAACATGATCCAGATCATCCAGACGCACATCAAAAACGAGAAGAGCGCCTATGCGCGCGTCCGCGAAATGGGGCGCGATCTTGCCGCGAGCAGCTATCGCGCGGCAAAAGGCTCGCTCGAGGCGGCCGAGTATCTGGGCTTGGCGTCGCGCATGCTCACGCGCGGCCAGCTTAAGGTGAACACGCAGATCATGAGCAGCGATAAGGCGCTGCGACAGCTGGGTGGAATTATCGACCGCATGTCGATGGCAATTGTGATCGCCGGCCTGTTTATCGGTTCGTCGGTGGTGTACTACGCGCGCATCGAGCCGGTTGTGTTCGGTATCCCGGTCATTGGCTTTATGGGCTACGTGAGCGCGCTGGTGTTGGCGCTGATGCTGGGCCGCGAGATCTGGCGCAACAGTCACGGCGGCAAGCGTTAACGATTTCCCGGGGTTGGGGAAACGGGTTATTTTGCTCGGCACTCCATCTTCACCCTTTTCTATCGCAAACCATAGCTTTTACCTTGGGCTTCGCCTGCGTGCGAGGCCCTTTTGCGTGATACCATTTTGACGGTAATAATCGATGGCCTAGATGGTGGTGCGGAGACGCACGAATGCGCGGTTTTCCTGTGCGTTTGGGAGAATCGGGGTGCAAGTCCCCGGCTGTACCAGTAACCGTAATTCCTCTTGGCTTGGGATGCTCGCGTCGCAGATCGGACGACGTGCCCGAGTCGGTAAGGTTAAGTCGGATCGCCTCCCATCTTGCATACGGCTGCGGCTTTTGCCGCCGGTGTGCATAGGGCTCTGGAGGGAAGGGGGACCCCGATGGGGGAACTCGAGCGCAACATGCGCGATGACGTGGGGCAGTCTCAAGGCAACGCTCCAAGTACAGACAGTAGGAGACAAATGGATATGTTTGAGGACGAGCGCGAGCGTGCCTCGTTGCATCGCCGTGGCGCGATTGCACGCGGTGTAGCCAAGCGCGGCCTGGTGGCATTCCTGGCCTTCGCGATGGCTTTCAGCACCACGCCGGCTCAGCTGTGGGCCGAGGGCGCCGAGGGCATTGCCGAGGCTGTGGCTCAGGCTGCGACGCCGGGCGAGGACGCAGCGCTTGCGGGCGGTACCGCTGAGCAGAGTGGCGCCGAGGTTTCGGATTCCGTGGGCGCGCCTACAGCTAGTGCCGCCACAACAGAGGCAGCAACTGGCGACGAAGGCTCGACGACGGGGGAGAGCCCTGCCACGAGCGAGCAGTCTTCGACGGCATCCGCTGGCCAAGCGGGATCTGCCGCCGCGGCTGCCGTTCAGACAGAGAACCCGACAGAAACCGGCGATGTCGCCAAGAAGCAGGTCGAGGTCTCGTTCTCGATCATCGGCACCGATGCCGACGGCAGGGCTCAGACCTGGGTGGCACCTACGCAGCTTAAGCTCGACGAGGGCTCGACGGCTGCGGATGCCTTCGTTAAGCTGCAGCAGAAGACGGGCTTTAAAGCGGATTACGAACCGAACACGGCATACGGCTTCTACCTCAAAAGCATTACGTCCCCGACAGATGGCCGCACGCTTGCCTACGATCCGACGACTTATGCCTTCTGGCAGTTGTTCGTCGACGGCGCGTCTTCCTCGGTTGGCGCGAGCAGCGTTAAGCTCACCCAGGGGCAGAAGATTGAGTTTGCCTATACGGCTGGTAGCGCGTCCCCTGTCGTTAAGGACCAGGTTGCCGCAAATGTGACCGTCATTGGTCGCGATGCCCAGGGCAAGACTCAGACTTGGGTCGATAACGCGCAGTATGTGGTGACGTCCGGCTCGAGCGCGCTTGATCTTACGAAGGTCGCGCTCGAGGCGAATGGCATCGACGCCGTTGCTGCGGGCTCCTTCATTCTGAGCCTTAAGTACAACGGCGTTGAGCTGGGTACGCCGTTCGATTATTCGACCTATTGGCAGCTGTTCATCAACGGCAAGTCGAGCGACTATACGGCAGACAATGTCACCATCCATGCCGGCGATACCGTCACGTGGTTCTACGGTGGCTGGGGCGACCAGCTGCCCCCCGATTCTGTCCATGCTTCCGTTCAGGTCCTCGGTAAGGACAAGGATGGCAAGCAGCAGGTTTGGGCTTCGACGGGCCAGACGAGTCTCAAGGCGGGCTCTACTGCCAAGGATCTCCTTGAGCAGACCGGCCTTACTCTCGATGCTGGCGAATCGTCTTGGGGCTGGTTCCTCAACGGCATTACTTCGCCGTTCGATGGTAAGTCCTATGGGTATGATCCTGCGACCAATAGCTATTGGCGCTTCTATGTAAATGGCAAGTTCGCCGACGTTGGCGCCGGTAGCTACGAGCTCGGCGAGGGCGACGCCATTACCTTTATGTATGCTGGCGACAGCGATGCCCTCCCTGGTCAGGTGCTTGGATCCGCCGATATTATCGGCCCCGATGTCAACGGGAATGATTCGCGTTGGGGCACGGCGAGTAACGTTTCTCTGCCCGAAGGCTCCACGGCCCAGAACCTTATTGAGGCAGTTCTGAAGGCCAAGGGCGTTGCGTACAACGGCTCCCAGATTGGTGAGTACTGGTTCCTTAATTCCATTACTTCGCCGTTCGATCACAAGCCATATGGCTGGGATGCTGCGACCAATAAATATTGGCATCTGTATATCAACGGAGAGCCCTCCTTACTCTGCGCCAATCAGATTACGCTCAAGAGCGGCGATAAGGTCACGCTTGCCTATACCACCGATAATTCGCCCATGCCCGATCCCGACAAGATTGTCGTGGACCCGAGCGCGACGACTCCTGATTGGGATGCCGAGTGGGCCGGTTACGGCAACAGTGGCAACGGTTCGACCGTAACGGATGCCAAGACGCCTGCGCAGGCCGCCGGTCTTAAGTGGGCCTTCGATTGGAAGGCCGAGTCTGGTCAGCAGTATGCCAACTGCAGCGAACCTGTCATCGCTAACGGCTTTGTCTACATCGCGACCGAGAACGAGCTCATTAAGATCGATTCGTCCACGGGCAAAAAGGTTGCCTCTGCGCCGCTTGCCTCTAAGGTGAGCTATACCTCTCGTCCGATCTATACCAATGGCCTTCTCATCGTTCCGCTCAACGGCGGTGCGGTCCAGGCGATTACTGCGGACAAACTGATCTGCAAGTGGCTGACGCCTGGTTTGACGGACTTGACGCAGAGCTCCTGCACCGTCGTTTCGGACGGCGAGTACGTCTATGTAGGTACGGCTGATGGGAAGAAATACGTCAACGGTTCCTTTACGCGCATCAAGATCACCACAGGCGAAGTCTCTTGGCAGAACATCGACGCAGCTGAGGGCTATTATTGGACTGGCGCTGCCCTGACGGATAAGTACGCCATCGTCCCCACGAGCGCAGGTACGCTTAAGTGCATTGATAAGGCAACGGGCGATGTCGTTTCGACCATGAAGCTCGGCGCTGTCGCAAATGCCGATTGCATTGCCGATCCGACCAATGGTTCGACCTTCTATCAGATGACGCACGACGGAAAGCTCCATGCGATTTCGCTTTCGGCGAAGGGCGTGCTGAGCGAGCAGAAGACGGTTGATCTGGGCCTCACAAATAACATGAGCGCCCCGGCGGTGTCTGGTGACAATCTGATTGTCGGCGGACAGACGGCTACTGGCTCTGCTCTGGTTCTCTATAACCTGAAGACTGGCAAAACCACGATGGTCACTGCTGCCGACGGCAAGGCGCTGCCGGCTGGTTTCAACGGTATTGCTGCTACTCCGCTGGTGAGTGTTCAGGGCGGCAAGACCTATGTGTATTTCACCGTTAACAGCGCGGATAGCAAGGATTACGTCAACTACTCTGCTGGTGGTGGCGTGTATCGCTATACGCTCGGCGATGCAGAGGCGACGCAGATTTATGATGCGGCTGGCCATTACCAGTACTGTGACTCTCCGGTCATTGCCGATGCATCTGGCAACCTGTACTACATCAATGACTCGGGCACGCTGTTCAAGCTTGGGGCCGTTGAGTCTTGGACGGTTGCCTTTAATTCCAACGGCGGGTCTGCTTGTGACACTAAGTTTGTTGCTACGGCAGATGGCAAGCTGGTCAAGCCGGCCGATCCGACGCGCGATGGCTACACTTTCGGCGGTTGGTATACCGATGAGGCTTGCACGCAGGCGTATGACTTCGGTACGCCGGTGACGGCCGATCTGACGTTGTATGCCAAGTGGACCAAGAACGCCGTTAACCCTGGCGGCATTGGCGGTTCTGGTTCCAATGGCGGCAATGGTAGCGCTGGTAACGGTTCCGGTGCTGGCACGGGCGCTGGCACGGGTTCCGGCTCCGGCACGAAGGGCCAGCAGGCTGGCGGCGCTGTCGCCCCGGGTCATAAGCCGACGACCAAGACGACGGTGTCGACCAAGACCGAGACCAAGGACAACAAGTCCGACAAGAAGGACTCCGATAAGTCCGATAGGAAGGACGAGAAGAAGTCTGACAAGAAGGACAGCAAGTCCGACAAGAAGTCCGATTCCAAGTCCGATACGGGTGCTGTTTCCACGACTACTGCTAAGAAGTCCTCTAGTGCTTCCGAGCAGGAGACTGGCACCAACCCGCTCGCCATCGTTGGCATCGCCGCCGGCGTGATCGGTCTTGCCGTCATCGGCGTGTTCGTGTTTACCAAGCGTCGGTAGGTGAGGGCTGTGTCCAATAAGCCACAGGACGCCGAGTCCAAGCGGCCCGACTCGTCGTTCATTCAGCTTGACGATGCAAAGCAAAAGGGCGCTGCTTCGGCGGCGTCCGGCCCTCGGCGCAAGGCGCTTGTTGGCGTCCTGACAGCCGCCTGTATTGCACTCATTGTCGTCTCGTTGGGTTTTGTCCACCCCTCTACCAGCGGTGCATGGTCCATCGACTGGATTGCGCGGGCTGTGACAGGAGAGAGCATCGTTGCTAAGGATGTGTCGGTTTCCGGCTCGACTACCGCTTCGGGTAAGACTGGAGTCAAGGGCTCAAAATCTTCAGACAATGCGAAGGACGGGTCGAAGGATTCGGATGAATCTGATTCCAAGGACAAGTCTGAATCTTCGGACAAAAAGTCAGACAAGGGCTCGAAGGCGAAGAAGTCCGAAGACAAGGGCGGCAAGAAGTCGGGGGACAAATCGGGTTCGCAGAATTCTGATTCCACTGGCGGATCGAGTTCTTCTGACGGCTCTTCTTCGGGCGGTGGCTCGGTGTCTGGCGGTGGGTCTGCATCCAACGGTGGCGGCGCCTCTGCGGGCAATCAGGACGGCTCGCAGCAGTCTGGTTATGTCACAGTGACGGTCTCGGTTACGTCGAGCGCCGTGGGCAATCCTGTGTCTTCTGGAGGCACCTTCACCTTTAACGAGGGCGCTACGGTCTACGATGCCCTGTGCGCTCTGGGGCTTTCTGTCAATGCGTACGGCTCGTCATACGGCACGTATGTCGCCGCGATTGGTGGTCTGGCCGAGAAACAGTACGGCGGCACGAGCGGCTGGATGTACTCCGTCAACGGCACAACGCCCATGACGGCCTGCAGCAACTACGTTCTCTCAAACGGCGACAACGTAGTCTGGTATTACGTAATAGGCTAGAGGCCTCGACATAGCGCGCCAGACGGGCGGTTCGGACAAACACCCGGGCCGCCCGTTTTTATGCGAATGGGACGTCGTTTCCCAATCGAGGTTCAACCGGAAAATGCATCCCGCTCTGTAGGCGAATTCCGGGACACAGTTTCCGCATCAGCATCCATTGGGAAAGCGGGGACCTCGGACGTTTTCCGGACCATGTCCCGGCGCTATGCCGCATAGCCCCTCTCCTCGCGATACTCCCTAATGGTCTTCCATCCTAGGTCCTTCTTGAGCTTGCCGCCCCTATACCACTCGATATATTCGCCGAGCAGCCGGGAGAACTCGTCGAACGGCACGCCGGTCCAGTCCCTGCCCTCGAAGAAGTCGCACTTGAGCGTGCCGAAGAACCCCTCGGCGCGCGCGTTGTCGGGGCTCCGGGCCCTCCTCGACATCGAGCGCACCACCCCGGGGCCGCACGCCTCGCGCCACTCGCGCCCCATGTAGACGGCGCCGCCGTCGGTGTGCACCGTGAGAGGCCGCCCCTCCGTCGGGCAGACTATCCCCACCAGGTCCCTGAGCATGCCAACCATCAGGTCCGAGTCGGCGTGGACCGAGACCCTCCAGCAGATCGGCCAGCCGTCGAAGCAGTCGATCGCCGGCGACAGGTACGCCCTGTACCCGTCGAGTCTGAACCCCGTGACGTCGGTGACCACGAGCAGGCCGGGTGCGGCGGCGTGGAAGTCGTGCGTCCCGCCCCCGCGAAGGGGGACGTTGGCCGGTGTTAGCGCTAATCTAAAATTGACCACTTTCGCAAACGCATCTCGCCGAATGCGCTAACGTACTTTCACCAACTGCGCTAACGGAACTATGCTCCGATCGGGTATCCGACCCGGGAGGAGCGGGATATGGAGCGAAACGTAATGGGAGAGCTGAACGTCTACAGGGGGTCCGGCGCGAAACCGAACTTCAGCGAGATCGCGAGGAGGCACGGCATGGACCGGCACACGGTCGCCAAGTACTGGCGGGATGGCGAGTCCGCCGCCGACGGGAGGTCCGCGAGGGGCAGCGCCTTCGACCCGCTCGAGGAGGTGATCCGCGCGAAGGCCCAGCTGCCCGGCATGACCAAGATGGCCGTGTTGGATTGGCTACACTGATGTGGACAGTTCCGGGAGGGGCGCGAGAGACGGGAGGGCCGTATATGAGGGACCCCAGGCACCCGAGGCATTTCACCGACGAGTTCAAGAGGCAGATAGTCGACCTCTACAACGCCGGAAAGCCCAAGCGCGAGATCATGGACGAGTACGACCTCGGCAAGAGCACCGTGGAGAGGTGGATCAAGTCGATAAACGCGACCGGCTC
>OLRE01001716.1_pt1 | contig 20322 bp, 17 predicted proteins | sample 1672461 | NCBI WGS metagenome assembly OLRE01 (sample SAMEA3136688, study PRJEB25190) | human gut metagenome | biome: human gut; feature: human-associated habitat; material: faeces | place: Austria | collected 2013
TTCTAAATACATGAAGTTTCGCCCTCCCTATCCAATGAAAAGGAGACATTATGAAAAACGAAGACATTTCTATGGCAACAAAAAAAGCGCTGGCTGCTTCTTTGAAGAATGCCATGCGCAAAAAAGCTTTTTCTAAAATTACTGTTAAAGAAATTATTACTGACTGCGGCATCAACCGCAATACATTTTATTATCATTTTACGGATATTTATGACCTTCTCCACTGGATGCTGGAGGAAGAAGCCATTGATGTTGTGAAAAATTTTGATTTATTGGTGGATTATGAAGAAGCTATCCGTTTTGTCATGAATTACGTGGACGAGAATGATTATATTATCAGCTGCGCCTACGACTCCATCGGCCGCGATGAGATGAAACGTTTCTTCTGCAAAGATTTTATTGATATCACTTCTTCTGTGATCCGCCATGCTGCTGAGAATAACGGCTGCCAGATGGAGCCGGAATTTCAACAGTTCGTAGCTGAATTTTATACAGAAGCCCTGGCGGGTACTCTTGTCAACTGGGTCAAAAATCGTCATGAGAAGGATCGTGAAAAGACCATCGGGTACCTGACAACCATTATTGAAAAGGCCATTTCTAATCTAAAATAATTAATCAAGCCTTTACTTCCTTCCCCTTTAAAAGCATGGTATACTTTTTATATACTAGAGTTAAATTAATCAATATAGCAGCTTTTGAATAGACTGCATATCATTTTAGTGCTTCTTTTTTTTAAGGGGAAGGGGTGTTTTTTTGAAATCCAGACAGAGATTCCATTTTCTGTTGCCCATCATTTTTATCCTGATTCTGATAATTTCAGCAACGGGATGTCAGTCCTACAGCAATTCCAAAATACCTGAAAACAATTCATCAGAAACCATTACAGATATTTCCCAGCTTGCCCATGGCAAAATCGGTGTATGGGACGCCTCCATCAGTGAAAAGAAAACAAGGGAGATTCTTCCTGATGCTGAATATGTCTACTACAACACTATCGCAGACATGGCTGCCAGCACATCTCAAGGGAAAACAGATGCATTCAGCGTCACTTACGGTCATTACGCCAGTTTGAAGACAAGCATGCCGCAGCTGAAACCGCTTCCTGAGAAAGTCGGCAGCTATGCTGAGCATTTCATATTACGTCCGGATGAACGCGGCGAACAAATTGCAGCGGATCTAAATGAATATCTTGCCAAAGCCCGCGAATCCGGTGAAATTACTGCCATCAATGACAAATGGCGTGGAACTGATGAAAGTCTGAAAGTAATTGACCGTTCGGGTCTGACCGGTGAAAAAGGAACGATTCATCTCGCCATCAGCGCATCGGAACCTACGCTGGACTATCTTAAAGACGGAGAACCTGTTGGTTCGGAAGTGGATATTATTACACATTTCTGTACTGAATATGGCTATGATTTACAGGTGGATACACTGGATTACACTGCTATGACCCCGGCAATTACCGCATGCAAATATGATATTGCTGCTGCCGCTTTTGAATATTCCGAAGAACGTGCACAAAGTGTCCGGTTCAGTGATAAAATCTGTGATGAAGATCTTGTCCTTGTAGTACTAGACAAAGACAGCACCGCCAGTACGACTTCTTTTATTCAGTCGGCCAAAAATAGTTTCATCAAAACCTTTATCCAGGAAAACCGATGGAAAATGTACATCAGCGGTATCGGGCAGACACTGCTCATCACCGCCCTTTCCATTCTTTTTGGCACATTTTTAGGCTTTGGTGTATACCTCCTGTGCCGCAAAGGCGGCCGGATCTCCAACATCATATCACGGGCCGTTATGCGTATTATTCAGGGGACTCCTATGGTGGTATTGCTGATGGTTTTCTACTATATTATACTTGCCAAAGTACATATTGCAGGATTATGGGTTGCTATTCTCTGCTTCACGCTGACTTTCGGCTGTGCCATGTTCGGAATGCTTGAATCCGGTGTCCGCGCTGTAAGCAGCGGTCAGGTTGAAGGGGCCAGAGCTCTCGGCTACACCGACCGACAGGCATTTTTCAAAATTGTACTGCCCCAGGCAACCTTACATTTCCTCCCTGCCTATAAGAGCACCGTTGTAGGGCATATCAAAGAAACAGCCATTGTAGGATATATCGCCGTCAAAGATCTGACTAAAATCACAGATATTATCCGCGGCAACACCTTTGAACCATTTTTCCCACTCATTGCTACAGCCATTATCTACTTTATTCTGTCCTGGATTCTTACGTTTATCATCGGGCGGCTGCAGTCTGCCATGGATCCGAAAAATAGAGACCGAAGCAAAATTCTCTCCGGACTGAAAGGAGGCGAACAGTTATGATTCAGATTCAGCACTTACGCAAGGAATATCCGGCCTCTACACCACTCAAAGATGTCAATACAGTCATACAGGACGGGGATGTCATCAGTGTGATCGGCCCATCCGGCACAGGAAAATCCACACTGCTGCGCTGCATCAATCTGCTGGAAACACCCACATCCGGCCACATTCTTATCGACGGCACCGACATTACTGACAAAAATTGCGATATCGACCGCATACGTCAGAAAGTCGGCATGGTTTTTCAGTCTTTCAACCTGTTTGAACATCTGACAGTCATCGAAAATATTATGCTGCCGCAGATGGACCTGAAAAAAGCCACACGTCAGGATGCCTTTGATAAGGGCATGAAACTGCTGGCTTCTGTCGGTTTGACAAGACAGGCACTGCGTTATCCCTCTGAACTCTCCGGCGGTCAAAAACAACGTGTGGCCATAGCCAGAACCCTGGCTATGAATCCGGAAGTCATTCTATTTGATGAGCCAACTTCCGCTCTGGACCCAACCATGGTCGGCGAGGTTCAGACAGTCATCCGGCAGCTCTCCACCTCCGGCAAAACCATGATGATCGTTACCCACGAAATGCGCTTTGCAAAGGAAATCTCCAACAGAGTCTTCTATATGGATCAGGGGATTATCTACGAAGAAGGTACCCCGGAGCAGATTTTCGATCATCCCGCAAAGGAACGAACCCGTGCCTTCGTAAACGGATTAAAGGTTCTGCATATACATGTCAACTCAGAATCCTTTGACTTTATCGGAACCCAGAGTCAGATTGAAGAATATTGCTATAAAAACCAGATTTCTGTCAAAACTGCCTATCGTATCAGCAGCGTTTTTGAAGAATTGTGTATACAGATTCTGATGCCTGTTTTATCCAAATGCGATATTACCATGACTGTAGAATATTCCGAAAAAACAGCCCAGACACGAATGGTACTGCGCTACGGTGGTGCTCCATTTAATCCAAAAGATACCAAAAACGAACTGGCTTATCGTATCCTTGCCGGATTGTGCAAAGACATCCATTGGCAAAACGAAAATAAAGATGACTACACCAACTGCATCACTATTGAAACATAAAACAAAGGACATGTGAAAATGCGAACTCATTTTTCACATGTCCTATTATTTTTAATTTCTCAGTTAGCCCTGATAAACAATTTTACCTGCACAGATGGTGTAGTGAATCTTCCCCGGCAGCTCCCATCCTTTAAATGGGCTGTTGGATGCCTTTGAAGCAAAATGATTGACTGTCCAACGTTCTTTCTCACCGAAAATCACCAGATCAGCCGGTGCATCCTGGGTTACGCTTCCCGGAATCATACGATAAAATTCAGCAGGATTTTTGCTCATGCAGGCCATCAACTGCATCAATGTCAGATGCCCCGGTTCAACCAGCGAAAGAAGTCCCAGACCGAGCGAAGTTTCAAGGCCTGTAATACCACTAGGCGCTTCCGCCAACGGCTTTGCCTTTTCCTCTGTGCTGTGAGGTGCATGATCCGTTACAATCAAATCAATAGTGCCGTCCTGCAAGCCTTCAATAATCTTTAATCTGTCGTTTTCTGTACGAACCGGTGGATTCATACGTGCCAGCGTGCCGTATTTCAGTACCGCATCCTCTGTCAATGTAAAATGATGAGGGGTTGCTTCTGCATGAACATCTGCCCCCATTTTCTTCGCCATGCGGACAAGTTCCACAGAATTGGCTGAACTGATATGCTGAATGCAGACTGGGGCTCCCGTATGCAATGCCAGCATGCAGTCTCTGGCAACCATCACGTCTTCCGCTGTTCTTGAGGCGCCGCCATAATTCAACTGTTCAGATATCTTTCCCCGATTCACACCTGCCTGCTTCACAAACAACGGGTCTTCTTCATGCAGGCTGATTGGCATATCCAGATCTCTGGCTTTCTCCATGGCCGCCAGCAAAAGCTTCTCATCCATAATCGGAATACCATCATCTGTAAAGCCTGCTGCTCCTGCTTCCGCCAGTGCATCCATATCCACCATTTCCTGGCCTTTCAGACCCTTGCTGATGGCTGCAGCCTGTAAAACATGAATCCCTGTTGTCTCACCCTTTTCCTGAACATATTTCAATGTTTCTACATTATCTACCGTCGGCTTTGTATTGGCCATACATACAACCGTTGTAAAACCACCCTTTGCAGCTGCCGCCGCACCGGTGAGAATATCCTCTTTGTATGTCTGCCCCGGATCTCTGAAATGCACATGGGTATCCACCAGTCCCGGTGCCACAACCAGACCCGTGGCATCAATCACTTCCGCACCCTCTGCAGACAAATCATGTCCTGTCTCCTCAATATGTGCACCGTCAATCAGCACATCCATCACTTCATCCACGCCTGTTACAGGGTCTACCACCCTGCCGTTTTTAATTAAAAGCATATATCATCCTCCTGTTCTTTCTCAGCATCTTCGTCCAAAATCCGACCTCAATCTAATAGCATCAGATAATCTTCTTTTGTAAATCGGTGATAAATTGTATGACCCATTTCCATTTTGATACAGTAATAATAGGCATCATATTCTGCATCATCAAAATAAACCGCATAATCAAAATCCGTACCCGGTGCCATTTTCTCACAATGGTAGGCTTTGTCAAATTGTGCAAAACAAGTACAGATTTCTTCTATCGTCAAGCTGTGATGATTTCCAAACAGTTCCACAATCGCTTTCAAAAACGGCGGGTCCGGGATTTCTCTTGCCACATATTCTGCACCTTCCGCTGGTACACGTACCTCAAATCGTCCCTCATGGATAAAAAACTTCAACCTGCCAAGGACCGTGGTATCAAAAACCTTATTCGTTCTCAACGCCGTCAGCATCTCCTGCTCATCTGTATAATCTGTACCCAGAATTGCATTCATGGACGCCATGGGAAAATACAGTCTGATCACTTCCTTCTCCGCCCCCAGCTTCAACTGAGCCTCCTTAATCTGCTCTATCACATTTTGAATTAATTTCTGTTCGTTCATATTCTGCTCCATCCAAAAATAATGTTAGATATACATATCTGTTCTGTTCTATTTTATCACAGGAAAGGCATAGACTCCATCCCCAAAAATTTCTTGCTTACTCCGGAAAAGATAATTTTTATTATCAAAAGTCATCTACTATATCATTCATAGTTCCTAAGCTTCATATCTATAGCATCTGCCTTCTTAAAGCTATTATAATGAAAAGCGTACGGTCAAAATACTAAAAAAGGGATTTCAAATGAGCACATTCATACACAGGTGCTTCAACGTCAGCTGGTACTTAGATGCTGTTTTTTAGCATCTTACGTACCACTGCTAGACGTTGGCAGTGCAAACGTGCCTGTGTTGAATTGCTCATTTGAAATCCCGTTCTATATATTTGAACCGTACGCCATTTTTTTACTGCTCTTTAAGGGATGCTAAAACCTCTTCCCTATAAGGAATGGACGGCACAGCTCCCTGGCGTGTAACCGCAATGGAGGATGCCTTTGCGCTCATCTTCAGAATTTCAGGAATTTCCATGCCATCGATGATGCCGGCCAGGAAATAACCTGTAAATGTATCACCAGCTGCTGTGGTGTCTACCGCCTGAACCTTGAAGATTGGCTGATGATATCTGACATTTTTGTCCGCATAAATCGCACCGTCACCGCCAAGGGTCAGGACGATTTTTGCTTCCGGATAAAGTTCGACAACCTTATCAATAATTCTCTGGTTCGGAAAAGCCTGTAATCTGCTCACCCTCTACTTCGTTCATCAGGAAATAGCTGATTTTGGACATATCCACCGCATCCAGTTTTTCATTAAAAGGGGATGGATTTAAAGCAATCTGCATGCCTTTTTCATATGCCTTTTCCACCATATAAGGCAGCATATTCACTTCATTTTGAAGCAGCAGAATATCTCCTTCTTCAAAGTTTGCAATCACTTCATCCACATAGCTTTCCGTCAGCATATCATTGGTTCCTGCAAAAAGCAGAATGCTGTTCTGGGCGTTTTTGTCGATCTGGATAATGGTATGACCGGTGCTGCCCTCTGCTTCACGGATATAATCATAGTGAACGCCGTATTCTTTGCAGGCATCAATAAATGCATAACCGTCCTTGCCGATCATACCGCCGTGATACACTTCCACACCGGCTTTTGCAAGAGCGATGGACTGATTCATACCTTTTCCCCCAAGGAACAGGTTCAGTCCTGTGGTTGCCTGGGTTTCCCCAGGCAGAATGATGTGGTCTACATTATAGACATGATCCAAATTCATGGAACCGATATTTAAAACTTTCATATTTACTTTAAGCCTCCGACTTTCTACTGTGCGTTTTCGCTTGTAACCAGTGTAACCTCTACCGGAATAGATGTCGGTACAGATTCACCATTCATGAATTGAACAGCACTTTCCACGGCTGTGGAACCAATTAAATCCGGCTGCTGTGCAATAGTTGCTGCCATTCTGCCTTCTTTGATGGCTGCAACAGCGTCGTCTGTGGCATCAAATCCTACAACCATGATGTCTTTGCCTGCACCGGAAATGGCTTCCACTGCACCAAGGGCCATCTCGTCATTAGCTGAAAAGACTGCCTGAATATCTCCGTTGGCCTGAAGCATGTTTTCCATAACAGTCATACCCTCTGTTCTGTCGAAATTCGCTACCTGGCTGGCTACAACATCCAGTTTTTCATCCGCAATATTGTGGAAACCTGTTCCTCTGTCGATGGCTGCGGATGCACCGGATGTTCCCTGAAGTTCTACAACCTTTGCGCCTTCTCCAAGTGTATCGACAATGTACTGTGTGGCAAGTTCAGCACCTTCCACGTTATCGGAAGCAATTTCACAGTCTACAGTCACACCGTTGACAACTCTGTCCACAGAAATGACTTTGATACCTTTATCCAGAGCATCCTGAACTGCACCTGAAACCGCATCGGAATCCACAGGATTCACGATTAATACGCTGATATTTTTGGAAATCAGGTCTTCGATATCGCTGACCTGTTTTGTAACATCATCACTGGCATCAACAACAGTCAAATCTACATTTAATTCAGCTGCTGCATTCTTTGCACCCTCTGCAAGCGTTACAAAGAATGGGTTGTTCTGAGTGGATACGGAGAGACCGATGCTGCCGTTGCCCACAATTTCACCTGAGGATGCATTGGCATCTTCCTCTGAATTATCAGCAGCACCATATGTATCAACATTTTCTGCTGTCACCAGCGTTACTTCTACAGGGATGGACGCCTCTACAGATTCACCGTTCATGAATTTAACAGCATTATCTACCGCTGTTGAACCAATCAGTTCCGGCTGCTGTGCGATTGTTGCTGCCATTTTGCCGTTCTTGATGGCTGCAATGGCATCATCAGTAGCATCAAAACCTACAACCATGATATTTTTGCCTGCACCGGAAATCGCTTCCACAGCACCAAGGGCCATTTCATCATTCGCTGAAAAAACTGCCTGGATATCACCGTTAGCCTGGAGCATATTTTCCATAACAGTCATACCTTCAGTTCTGTCGAAATCTGCCACCTGGCTGGCTACAACATCCAGTTTTTCATCTGCCACATTGTGGAAACCTGTACCTCTGTCGATGGCTGCAGATGCACCGGATGTTCCCTGAAGCTCTGCCACTTTCACACCTTCACCCAGTGTGTCAACAATGTACTGTGTCGCCAGTTCTGCACCGGCAACATTATCGGATGCAATTTCACAATCTACTGTCACACCGTTGACAACACGGTCAACAGAAATAACTTTGATGCCTTTGTCCAGGGCATCCTGAACTGCGCCTGAAACTGCATCTGAATCCACAGGATTCACAATCAATACGCTGATATTTTTGGAAATCAGGTCTTCGATATCGCTGACCTGTTTTGTGACATCATCGCTGGCATCAACAACAGTCAGATCAACACCCTGTTCACTGGCTGCTTTCTTTGCACCTTCTGCAAGAGAAACAAAGAATGGATTATTCTGGGTGGATACGGATAAGCCGACAGAGCCATTGGTTGTCTTCTGCTGTTTGCTGCTGTTTTCACCATCAATGGTAATACGGCAGGCTGTCAGCGCTAATACCATGGCAAAGGCTAATATAACGACTAAAAGCTTTTTTATTTTTTTCAAAACGATTACCTCCATTTACAGATTCACTTCACCGCATATGCATTTAAACCAGGCACATACGAAATATTTCTTATCGCTTACGGTCAGACAATACAGCTACAAGGATAACAACGGCTTTGATAACATCCTGATAATAAGAATTAACACCTAAGATATTCATACCGTTATTCAGTACCGCAATAATCAGAACACCGGCACATGTACCGATAATCTTACCGCGGCCGCCGCTCATACTTGTACCGCCAAGAGCTACTGCTGCGATGGCATCCAGCTCATAACCGGAACCAAGGGTTGGCTGTGCGGAATCAAGACGTGAAATCATGATCAGACCGGCAAGGGCTGACAGGAAACCTGAAATGGCATAAACTGCGATTTTGATTCTGGATGTATTGACACCTACAAGATTAGCACATTTGGCATTGCTGCCTGTTGCATAAACTCTGCGTCCGAATGTTGTTTTATGAAGGATAAACCAGAAAACAATCAGTGCAAGGACAAGAATAATAACAGGAATCGGAATGGAAAACCAAGGACTTTCGGCAGGACCAAATTCCAGATTACCTTTACCAAGGGCTTTAAACAGAAAAGCACCGGATTTGCTTTCAATGCTGGCTGCCAGTTTGGAAACCGGTTTACCGTTTGTGATAATCAGTGCAAGACCACGATAGGCAGTCATTGTAATCAATGTGGCAATGAAAGGCTGCAGACGGCCCTTTGTAACAAGGATACCACTGATCATACCGAGAATTGTGCCTGCGATTAATGCTACAATGATTGCCACAAATGCAGGAAATCCTTTAATCAGCATTTCTGCACAGATAATCGCACTCAGTGCAAATGTCGAACCAACAGACAAATCAATACCATCTGACAAAATAACACATGTCATACCAAATGCAATCAGACCGTTAAAAGATGCCTGACGCAGCAGACTTAAAAAGTTGCTTGCTGTTCTGAAATCTGGGCTGATGACACTGATCACCGCTACTAATAATACTAATGCCAGAAACGCCCCGTACTCTCCAATCAGAGCGCCTGCGCTTTTTTTGCTCTTTTCCATTATAAACTACCTCCTGTTGCCAAAGTCATGACCTTCGCCTGGTCTGCTTCTTTTCCATCAATTATTCCGCTGACTTCACCCTCACGGACAACCATAATTCTGTCACTCATACCGAGAACTTCCGGAAGTTCAGATGAAACCATAATCACTGCCACACCTTTTGCTGCCAGATCATTAATCACATCATAAATTTCCTTCTTGGCACCGATATCCACACCTCGGGTCGGTTCGTCGAGAATCAGAATCTTCGGGTCTGTATACACCCATTTTGCCAGAACAACCTTCTGCTGATTACCGCCGGACAGGTTGTTGCATTCGTGCCATGGTCCGAAGCATTTGATTCTGAACTCATCAATACCTTTTTTGACGATGGACTGCTGTTTTTCTTTCTTCAGCACACCATTGTCTGAAACTTTGCCGAGATTGGCAATTTCAATGTTTTCTGCAATACTTTTTTCAAGGAGCAGACCTTCTGTCTTTCTGTCCTCTGTCACAAAACCGATGCCTGCTGCAATGGCCTGTCTCGGATTCTTGATATGGACTTCTTTGCCATCTATGAAAATCTTGCCTGCATCCTTTTTCAGATTACCGAAAATCGCCTGCATAATCTCTGTACGGCCTGCACCCATCAGACCGGCCACACCCAGAACTTCTCCGGCTCTTACAGAAAAACTGACATTTCTGAAAAGTTTGCCGCTGGAAAGCCCTTCTACTTTCAGCACTTCCCCGCCGATTTTGACATCTCTCTTTGGAAAACGCTCGCCGATTTCACGGCCGATCATCATCTGGACCACATCATCCATGGTAATGTCTTTGATTTCTTTCGTGTCAATATAGGAACCATCTCTGAGGATTGTAATTCTGTCGCAGAGCTGGAAGATTTCTTCCATTCGATGAGAAATATAGACAATGGAAACACCTTTCTTGCGGAGAGACTCAATAACTTTGAATAACCCCTCTGTTTCACTCTCTGTCAAAGCTGCTGTCGGCTCATCCATAATAATGACTTTCGCATCCACCATCAGGGCTTTGCAGATTTCCACCATCTGCTGCTGGCCAACGGACAAATCGGACATCACCGCATCAATTGGGATATGGGTTCCCAGCTTCTCCATGGTCTCCTTTGCCACCTTACGCATGGCTTTCATATCACAGATACCGAATTTCTTCGTAATCTCTTTGCCCATGAAAAGATTTTCAACAACCGTCAGATCATAAAGTACGTTTAATTCCTGATAAATAAAAACGATTCCGGCTTTCTCCGCTTCCTGCGGATTCTTGTAAGCCACTTCTTTGCCATCTACGATGACGGTACCGCTGTCTTTTGAATAAACACCTGTCAGAATTTTCATCAACGTGGATTTTCCGGCGCCATTTTCACCCATCAGCGCATGGACTTCACCATCTCTCAGAAAGAAACCGGCATCCTTTAATACCTGATTGCTTCCGAAAGACTTGTTGATGCCTTTCATTTCAATATTCATCGTCTAAATCCCCCTCTCTCCTAGCCAAAGATACAACCGGACTGGAGAATGATATTGGCATACGGTGTTGTTTCGCCTGTACGAATCACCGCTTTGCAGTTCTTTGTTTTTTCCTTGAGTTCTGTATGGGATACATACTCTACTTCAATATTCTGGCCTTTGAAAAGTGCTTCAATCTCACCAAGCACCTTTGGATTCTGTGCTTTAATTTCTTCTGCCAGAATGATTTTCTCAACTTTCATATCACCTGTGACAACTTCCAGAGTTTTCATAAATGTCGGCACACCAAATTCCAGTGCCAGATCAATTCTTTCTACTTCATCAGGAATCGGCAGACCGCAGTCACCGACGCAAATCCAGTCTGTATGACCCATATAGGACAAAACTCTTGAAATATCGCTGTTCAAAATTCCGTTCTTCTTCATAATTAAATGACCCCTTTCAATTTTGTTGTATCTCTCTGTATTAATTTTGCTTCAAATATAAATTCTTTTGGATTGTCATGATTATCACCTCGGATAATCAATTCTGCCGCTTTTCTTCCTATTTTATCAACTGGCTGTGCAATGGTTGTCAGTTCCGGCGTCATCAACACCGATAACCGGATATCATCATAGCCAATGAGCTGGACATCCTCCGGCACCCGTATACCTTTGCTGTGCAGCACTTTGTATACTGAAATCGCCACCATGTCATTGCAGGCAATAATGCCGTCTACATCAGGAAATCTTTCAAGCAATGTCTCCGTGACCTTCAACCCCTGCTCAAAATCATAACTGCAGTCAATGACCTGCTCCTTTCGGTGATTTTCCTGACACACTCTTTGGTATCCCTCATAGCGGTCTCTGGCACTGGATATTTCCACAGGTCCTCTGATGCAGACAATATTCTGACAACCGCAGTCAATCAGATGCTGTGCTGCCAGTCTGCCTCCCTCATAATGGTCGCTGTGTATATAACCCGCCCATGCTTCCGTACCTATTCCACGATCTGTAATCACCACAGGAATCGGACACTGACTCACACACTCATAAGTTTCCTCATTATTGGTAGTCAGAATAATACCATCCGCATTCATGGATGCCAGCATTGAAAAAGCCGCCCGTTCTTTCTCCGGCTGATCATTGGTATTGCAAAGGACCAACCGATATCCATATTCATCAGCAGTCTGTTCAATGACACTGGCCAACTGGGTGAAAAATGGATTCTCAATGGTCGGAAGAATCAGACCAATGATTTTGGCAGATTTCTTAAACAAAGACCTGGCCACTTCATTTGGTACGAAACCGGTTTCAGAAATCACATTTAAAACACGTTTCCTCTTCTCGTCATCTACTTTTGCTGTTCCGTTAATCACTCTGGAAACGGTAGCGGGCGATACCTGAGCCAATTTTGCCACTTCTCTTATACTCGGCATTCTCATTTCCCCTCTCTTTATTTGTGCAATTCTTTTTATGAAACCCGTTTCAAGCACATTTATACTATAACTTTTTATGCGGTCTGTCAAAGGTTTTTTCGCTGTTTTTTGCATATCTGATACTTTTCAGCGAAATAGATAATAAAGTTTGATTTATTTTGTACATAATTTTGTGACATTCCATTGTCAAACACTTAACATTGAAAATAATTGTGCATAAAAAATCTGCCTGCAGCGATTTCACTCGATGCAGACAGATTTCTCCAACCCCATTTCATTACTATATCATTCACATCTTATTCTAAAATACTAAACGCAAACACTTCCTAAAATGCGTCACAAAATTAAATACTAAAATATTTTAAGAAATAGATTTACTTTTAGCTATAAATTCTTCCGGTGTCATATCCATGATTGCCGCTGCCTTTTGTAAACTGATATCTCCATTCTGAATAAGCGTTGACAAAACCTGCATCTTACCTCGAATAAGGCCAATATCAACTCCTTCACTCCTACCTAATGCAATTCCTTCATTTTTGCTGTCCTGCATAATCTCTTCAAGTGCCCGACACATGTTTACACTTCCCATATTTCTATCCCCTTCCTCAATCTCCATCTTCATATGCGTAATTGCCTCAATGACCCTGGCTGCGGATAAGTCTATCTCCATTCTTGAATTATCTCGAATAAATGATACCAGTTTATTTTTATCTTCTGAATATTTAATACATCCCAGAACTTCTCTTAAACTGGAACTAAACTTCCCTAAATCATCATCCGGTATATCTCTCGGACTAATCAAATAAATCGGATAATCAACCACCCATTTCTTAACTTCCGGATCAGATATATCCATCATTTCATGCAATGAACGCGGCCCATCCCATTCTCCGGCATTGAAGAATACAACCAGTGTAATAACCGGAATTAATTTGTCTTCCTTGTAAAATCCAGATAAGAACTCACCATTACTAATGCTCTGTTTCCGATAATCCTTTAGCTTACGATGCTGCGCTGCAATTGTATTCACCTGTTGACTATACTGAATAGCATCATAAAGCATTGTTCGAACCGGCATTGCCATATGCGGCTCTGTCTGACTTTCTATACCTAATAAAATATAGGCTGTCTTTCCATCCTCCATAATAGCAGCTGATTTGAACTGGTCACGATATTTCTGGACAATTTCTGGTTTCGTTGTCTTTTTATCTTCTGCATCTTTCTCTGCCAAAAGTATTGCAATCTCAGTCGTATCTAACTCTCTTAACTGCTCTGGCTGAATCTTCCGAATACCGTCATGCAAAAAATAGTTGAAAGCATCTGCAAATACTTCATTCTCTCGTATGTAAGCCTTTGTAACTGCATCTGTTACACCCATAAATTTCTCTCCTTCTTAACATAGAAATTCGGCAATCGGAGAAAAACTAATAGAAATGCTTACGTCAACTTCATGGTAACATCAAATACTGTTGAATGCAAGTTGTTTCGTAATATTAAGAAAGCTCTAAAAGTGGTATAAAACGGACGTTTAGAAGCATTTATGTCGAATAATGTCGAACGAATTTTAATTGTGGCCAAAAGATTACGATACCCCTACAACGAAACAGAGGAATGGCCCATCAAGCCATTCCTCCGCATAAATAAACATACATAACAATAAAGTGACACAAACTTCCCACCATGACAAAGACATGAAACAGTTCATGGCAGCCAAAGTACTGGAATCGATTATGGAATACAGGAAACTTCATGGCATAAATGACACCGCCCACTGTATAGAACAGGCCGCCGGCCAAAAGCCACATAAATGCGCCAAAGGATAATCCGGCCAGTAGCTGCGGCATAGCCAACACACAAACCCAGCCCATACCGATATAGATCACGGATGACACCCATTTCGGACAAGTGACCCACAACAATTTAAAAATCATTCCCACAAGGGCCAGTCCCCAGACAATGGCCAGCAACTTCATGCCAACGCTATTCCTCAGCACCGTCAGACAAACCGGCGTGTAGGAACCTGCAATCAATACAAAAATCATCATATGGTCCATTCTCTTCAAACGCAGATTGGCCTTTTCTGAAATGTCAAATGAATGATAAGATGTACTGGCGCCATAAAGAAGAATCATGCTGAGCATAAAAACACTCATACCAATCATTGTCATAAAATCCGCACCGCTGTTCGACGCATGCACTAGCAGCACCGGTGTCATCAGGACTGCTGCCACAAAACCAATAAAATGTGTAGCCGCACTTCCCGGATCTTTGACTCTGAAATGAAAATCACTGCTCCTGTCTCTATCTGTTGTATATATTCTGTTCGTCATTGCCTGAGTCTGCATAAAACTCCCTCCTTGCACTCTGAAAGTCTTAATTACAATATTATAAGTTTTTAAAAAACCTGTGTTATTATACTAAATCATAATTATTACTTTGTCAAGAGTTTTTCAAAAACCGATTGTGTATTTTTCTTCATCAAGGATTTTCTCAGATTTTGCAACAATCAGGGATGCTACTACATCTCCCAGGCTATTGCTCATGGCACGCAGCATTCCCAGCAGCGAATCCAATCCCATAACCAGTCCAATTCCTGCAATCGGTACATTCAACTGTGTCAATAATACCGACAGACACACAAGTCCGGCACCCGGCACTCCAGGTGCGCCCACAGAAAGCACAAGTACGGAAATAAACATAGACAGCAGTGTGCCGCCGCTGATTTCCACTCCAAAAACTCTTGCCAACGCCAGACCAAAGATGACGAGGTACACACAGGTACCATCCATATTAATAGTTGCTCCCAGAGGAATGGACAGAGAATAAATTTTCTTTGGAATGCCCAACTTGTGTTCACAAGCGTCCATATTGACGATAATCGCCGCATTGCTGGAGGCCATACCAAATACCTGCAGCATAGTCGGGCTGTATTTTTTCAAAAATGGAACTGGATTCAACCGGCCGATAACGATCATCAGCAAGCAGTACACGCACATCATTGCCAGAATACCCACTGCAAAAGTACCAAGCATTGCCAGCATAGAAAGCAGTACATCCGGCCCTGTTTTCAGAATAACTGATAAAATAGAACAAAATGTGGCAATCGGTATAAATTGTACAAGAATGACTGTAATCTTCAGGAATAATGAATTACAGGCCTCAAATATATCTTTCAAAAGCTGGGAATACTCACCGATTTTGCCCACGGCAATGCCAATTAAAACTGCCATAAAAATTAACTGCATCATATTAGATTCCAGAAATGGTTTAACAAAATTTGACGGCACGATTCCCACAATGGTATCTTTGATAGAAATACTTACATCAGACGAAACAACGGTTGATGCATCCGCTGCCAGTTTTGAAGCCAATTCCGGATTTCCCGGCTGCAGCAGATAAAAGACTGCAGTGGCCACTATAATTGCCAAAACTGTCGTCAGCATATAAAATCCCATAATTTTTCCGCCAATTCGTCCTACTTCCTTCAAATCTCCAAACTGTGAAATGCAGGAAACAATGGAAAAGAAAACAACCGGTCCCACAACCATTTTCAAAGCATTTAAAAACATCGTGCTGATAGAGGTCAAAAACGTATCATTGACAATTTCACTGATAGTATCCGGCACAACCGCCTTCATGGCCAGACCAATCACGATAGCTGCCGCCAGTGCAAACATCGTACGCATCACCATGGCGTGCGGATTCTTACGGACGGTAATTTCTACTATATTTGTGCCCTTTTTATTCTTGTATCTCAACTGATCCTTATTGGCCCTCAACAAAATGTCACGAATCATCTCTTCTTCTTTTTCGTGGCTGGTCTGCTGATCATCCTGCTCAAGATGCAAAACATCCTCTACTGTATCCCCCTGGATCAATTCAAAGGTCTGACCACGCAGCGACATGCTAAGATAAGCACTGCCCATTTTTTTATTCAGAGCAATACAGATTTTCTCTTCTACACTCTCTGCATGCATGATCAGCTTCTGCAATGATTCTTCCGCAACAAGCATTGTTTTAACTTCTGCTTCTTCCCGATTTCAAATTCACTCAGCCCTGCCTCAATGAAATCCATTCCTGCAGACAGTTCTGTTTGGGAAATCAATATCATTTTTCTCATCATTCTCTCCTCCCTCAAGCCATATCTACTTTTGCTTCATTTCCAGTTTATCATGATATACACCTGCATACCAGATAATTGCAAATGTGGAATCAAATACTCTTTGCGATTTCATATTAATCTGTGCTAGAATAATTAGAAGAATAAGAATTCGGGTAAAAACTGCATCTGGCAGCAAACCCTAATTCCATACTAAGACTCACAATCAAGTCATTACGTGAAAGAGAGGCTTTTTATGAACGAACATATCCAATCAAAAATGGCTGTCCCTATTCAGAATTTCCGTCTGCCACGCTATCAGGAAATTCCCGATGTTGGCCTTTATCTTGAGCAGACAGCCAAATATATCGACAGCTACCTTGAGCCCCTGGAAGATATCAGCATCACCGGCTCCATGATCAGCAACTACGTCAAAAAGAAAATTATCAGCAATCCTGTCAAAAAACAATATGGCCGTGACCAGATTGCCTGCCTAATTTTTATCGCTGTTGCCAAGTCCGTGCTGTCACTGGACAATATTCACATGATGTTTGAGATTCAGCGTCAAACCTATGACAATGAGACGGCCTATAATTATTTTTGCACGGAATTTAAACATATCCTTCGGCATGTATTCGAATTAGACAATTCTGATGAATTGAATATAAATGCAGACAATGCATTAGATGATGCAACCGATATGAAAACAAATCAAACAGATACAACCAACGGAACAAAAAAAACTGACAGAACAGAAAAAGAGCATGGCTCCTCCAATGAGAAGACCATGCTCCGCAATATGATTATCACTGTCGCCCACAAAATCTATCTGGACCGTTATTTTTCTTTATTAAAAGAAGAAGACACCATGTCTGCAAAAAACTGATGCAGACGATTATCCTCATCCAGTTCAGGGTGAAAGGATATCGCCAACTGATGTCCGTACTGGACACCCACAATGTGTCCATCCACCTTTGCCATGACTTTCACTTCCGGTGCTGCTGTCTCAATATACGGCGCCCGGATGAACGTCATCGGTATCTGGCCAATGCCTTCGAATTCCGCATCCGTATGAAAACTGCCCAACTGGCGGCCATAGGCATTTCTCTTCACAGTGACAGGCAGTGTCTGAAACCATCTTCTGTCATCATTGCCAAGTTCTTCAGCCAGAAGGATGAGACCTGCACATGTGGCAAAAACCGGCATTCCTGCTTCAATCTGTTCTTTCAGCCTGTCATACATGCCCAGTTCTTTTAAAAGCTTACCCTGCACTGTACTCTCACCGCCGGGAAGAATCAGCCCATCATAATGCTTTTCTAAATCTTCTTTTTTTCTCAGTTCTATCCAGGAAATGCCAAGCTCATCCAGCTTTTTCTCATGTTCTGCAAATGCCCCCTGCACAGCCAATACTGCGATTGTCATTTTCATCCTTTCATTCTCCCGTTCATTCTGATTCTACCGAATTATTCCAATTCTTCCAGGCTTATCAGCCTATTTTCACAAATTATTTACCTCTTTCTGCCATTAAAAGGGCAATTTCATCTTCATTAATACCCACCATAGCTTCGCCCAAGTCCTCAGATAATTCAGCGATCATGGCTGCATCGGTATAATTTGTCACTGCTTTGACGATGGCATTGGCACGTTTCTCAGGATTGCCGGATTTGAAAATACCGGAACCAACGAATACACCCTCAGCTCCCAGCTGCATCATCAGTGCTGCATCTGCCGGTGTTGCCACACCGCCTGCTGCAAAGTTGACAACCGGCAGTTTGCCGTTTTCATGAACATACTGAACAAGATGATAAGGCACTCTCAGCTCTTTCGCTGCTTCAAAAAGCTCATCTTCTCTCATGCCCTTGATTTTCGCAATTTCACTGTTCATCATGCGCATATGGCGAACAGCCTGAACCACATCACCGGTTCCCGGTTCACCCTTTGTACGGATCATGGAAGCACCTTCATTGATTCTTCTGAGGGCCTCACCCAGGTCTCTGGCACCGCATACGAATGGCACTTTGAATTTTGTTTTATCAATATGGTAAACATCATCGGCAGGAGACAGCACTTCACTCTCATCAATATAGTCAATCTCGATGGCTTCCAGAATCTGAGCCTCCACAAAATGTCCGATTCTGCATTTTGCCATAACAGGAATGGAAACCGCCTGCTGGATTTCTTTAATCATCTTCGGATCACTCATTCTGGCTACACCGCCGGCTGCGCGGATATCTGCTGGAATTTTCTCCAGCGCCATGACTGCGCAGGCACCTGCTGCCTCTGCAATCTTTGCCTGTTCCGGTGTTGTAACGTCCATGATGACGCCGCCCTTTAACATCTGTGCCAACTGTTTATTTAATTCATATCTGTTTTCTGCCATGATTTTGTTCTCCTTTGTTTACATTTAAGTTTTTTTCCATTATAATGAAATCTGAACATAAATAAATGGCCATTTTGATATTATTTCATATGGTCAGATTGGAGGTCACATGCCAGATGCTTACCTATTCTTTTGCTGGCACAGGGTCAGATTCTTTATACGAACATTTATATAAATGCATACGAAATGATATATTATGCGGCAATCTTACCATGGGTGAGAAACTGCCGTCCAAACGGAGTTTTGCCAAAAATCTGGGTATAAGTACCATCACTGTGGAGAATGCCTATGCCCAGTTAATGGCTGAAGGTTATATTTATTCTATTCCAAAAAAAGGCTATTTCGTCTCCGACATCCATACGATTCTTCCTGTGGAACGGCTGCATCCCTTTGATGAGGACAACGGTTCTTCCTCGTCTGTTGACAGTACCCCTGTGATTCAGACTGTTGATACCGAAGAAACCGGACACTACGCCGTTGATTTCACCAGCAACCAGACGGATTCCGAGTATTTTCCTTTTTCCATCTGGTCAAAGCTCATCCGGGAGCTGCTCAGCGACAGCCAGCAGAAACTGATGATCAATCCCCCCTGCGGCGGCACGCTGGAACTGAGAGAAGCCATTGCCAGACATCTGAAGGATTTCCACGGTTTACATATCTCTCCGGAGCAGGTCATTGTGGGAGCCGGAACGGAATATTTATACGGCATTCTTATCCAGCTCCTTGGTTTTGACAAGAAATACGCCATTGAAGACCCGGGTTACCACAAAATCGCCAAAATCTACAACAGCCATAATGTAGACTGCGATTATATTGCCATGGATGACGGCGGCATCCGGATTTCTGAATTGGCGGAGAAAAAAATTGATGTCATTCATATTTCTCCCTCCCATCAGTTTCCTACAGGCATCACTATGCCCATCGGCAGACGCTATGAACTTCTGGGATGGGCCTCCAAATCGCCTACCCGCTACATCATTGAAGATGATTATGACAGCGAGTTTCGTCTGACCGGACAGCCGATTCCGACACTGCAGAGCATCGACGTGCTTGAAAAGGTCATCTATATCAATACCTTTACAAAAACACTGGCCTCCACCGTCCGTATCAGCTATATGGTGCTGCCGAAACATCTGGTGAAGGCCTATTATGCCAAGCTGCAGTTTTATTCCTGCACGGTATCCAATTTTGAACAGTATACACTGGCGGCCTTTATCAACAAAGGCCATTTTGAGAAACATATCAACCGTCTGCGGATTCATTATCATGACAAACGGGATATGCTGCTGCAATGCATCAAAAACAGTCCCCTGGCTGACCATGTTGCCGTTAAGGGCGAAGATGCCGGTCTGCATTTTCTGATGAAAATCGACACAGAACTTAGTGATGAGATCATCTGTCAACGTGCAGCAGCCAAAGGCATCCGC
>OLRE01001744.1_pt1 | contig 20046 bp, 33 predicted proteins | sample 1672461 | NCBI WGS metagenome assembly OLRE01 (sample SAMEA3136688, study PRJEB25190) | human gut metagenome | biome: human gut; feature: human-associated habitat; material: faeces | place: Austria | collected 2013
TGATTGCGTAATTCATCCATAACACTATACTGTTTAAGATTTTGCCATTTGTCAAGTGCATAGCGTGCAATCTTAACGGCATCCGCTTTATCAGATTTGACTTTACGAAGGGAATCATTATCAAAATCCTTGATAAGTTTGGGGTTAATGGTACTGACGAAAAGGTTAGCCTCTGAAAGCTGATGGGCAAGGACTTCGTAGTAACGTCCTGTATGTTCCATCACGATTCGTGACTCACCTTCAACAGAGTTGATGAGTTCTACAAGTGAATTAATGTCACTGGTTGTGTGTTTGATTTCAAAGGGGGTGGAAACAATTTCACCGAAAGGCCGCATGATAGCAACCATACTTTTACCCTTAGAAACATCGATACCTACTGCGTTCATAAATTTGTCACTCCTTAAGATTATTGCAATGGATAAGTACCAGTTTTACTCATTGCCTATTCAATCTACTGTGGTGTGACGCGAATGCACCTATGGCGATTCAACCTGCATAAAACGAACGCTGCGAATGAGGAGCTGGTTATCAGTCTATTTTACGGACGCGAAGTCCAAGAAAGGAAGCCGATATACCGATTGCTCCATCATTATACAGCTTAAGCAACAAGATGGATAATTCCTTACTGGCTGTAAGGGATATTAACCATAAATATATTGTAGTAGATAGGAGATTGTTATTATGGAAGGATACATTCATTCCACAGAAAGTTTTGGTTCTGTAGATGGACCAGGAGTTCGCTTTGTCATTTTTACTGCAGGATGTCCCATGCGTTGTCAGTTCTGTCATAACCCGGATACATGGAATATGAAAGCGGGTACACTGACTTCTACGGATGACCTGATCAAAAAAGCCCTCAGATATCGTTCTTACTGGGGGGATGAAGGTGGCATTACTGTCAGTGGTGGTGAACCGCTTCTTCAAATTGATTTTCTGACTGAACTTTTTAAAAAAGCAAAGGAAAATGGAATTCATACAACACTAGATACAAGTGGTAATCCTTTCACAAGAGAAGAACCTTTCTTTAGCAAATTTAATGAATTAATGCAATATACCGATCTCATTTTGCTTGACATCAAACACATTGATGAAAAGGAGCATATACGTCTGACAGGGCATACGAATAAAAACATCTTAGATCTGGCAACTTATCTGTCTGATATGAAGAAGCCTGTCTGGATCAGACATGTTCTTGTTCCTAAGCGCAGCGACAAAGATGAATATCTGGACAGACTGCATGAATTCATTCTGACTCTTCATAATGTAGAACGCGTAGAAGTTCTACCATATCATACACTTGGTGCATACAAATGGAAAGAACTTGGTATGGAGTATCCATTAGAAGGAATTGATCCTCCGACTGCTGAGCGTGTAGAGAATGCCAGAAAACGTCTTGGAGCATTTTAAATAATACCAATTTATAATTTGATAAAAGAAACATATAGCTTATGATATTTTAAAGCTGTGTGTTTCTTTTTTACTTCAGTAATGAAAGACATACCTTCATTCATACATTATTACAAACGATATTTTCATAAACTGAAAAATGGAGTTTTATGAGTATAGATTTGGAAAATAGCAAAAGAAAAGCTGCCAAAGCATCCAAATTTCCAGAAGATGTTGTTCTTGGAATGCCTAATGTTGAAATTCTGGGACATTCTGAAATGCGAATTGAAAATTATCGGGGACTGATTGAATATACAGATCAACTCGTTAGAGTTCAGACAAAAATCGGTCAGATACGAATTACCGGAAAGCACCTTCAAGTTGATTCTTATACAAATGATGATATGAAAATTACGGGGAAAATTCAGAATATTGAATATCAGACATAAGGTGGAGGATTCATTCATTGCTTTTAAAAATATATCAATATATTCGAGGATATGTAAGAATCCGGATTACCGGTCATCGTATGGAACGTTTTATTAACGCATGCAATTACCGAAAAATAAAAATCTGGGATTTATCAGCCAGCGATGGCTCTTACGAAATGAATCTATGGGTAAAAGATTTCAAAAAGCTGCGTCACATTTCTCATAAAACTTCCACAAAAATTACGATTGTAAAAAAATATGGACTTCCTTTTTATCTGTTTGACCATCGAAGACGCAAGCTTTTCTTTGCTGGCATATTTGCTGCCACCGTTTTGCTATTGATAATGTCTGGTTATATCTGGGATATTGAAATCCTTGGCACACATACACAGACCGAAGAAGTCATAAGAACATTTCTAAAGGAGAATCATGTGAATACCGGCATACGGCGCGGAAACATTGATTGCGACCGTATTGTAAAAGATATTCGGAAAAGATTTGACGACATCATCTGGGTATCTGCATCTATAGAGGGAACCAGACTGATCATTCAAATCAAAGAAAACGAAGATGCTAAAATAGATAATAAAACAGATATAAAAGAGGATATATATCCAAATTCTGATGCTGGGACGGACCTTGTTTCAGATTGCACAGGGACTATTGTACGCATTATCACTCGAAAAGGTATTCCTATGGTGCGGGAGGGAACATCTGTAAATCCCGGTGATATTCTTGTTTCCGGTCAGATTCCTATTCTTAATGATGCAAAGGAGATCACAGGATATGAGTCCTGTCATTCAGATGCTGATATTTTCATCCAGACTCAGATTCATTACGAGAATACTTTGCCCAGAAAATACGTAAAAAAAACAAGTGTAAAATTCCCCCGTTTGTTCTATCTGTATTTTCGCATTGGTAAATATCGTCTGTCACCATTTTTCATCTGGTCTCCGTATGAACACTATTCAAAAAGCACAATGGAGTCACGGCTGAAACTTCTAGATCATTTTTATCTGCCGGTACATATCGGCGTTGTAGGTCTGACCCCTTATAAACCTGTTATGAAAAAATATACAGATCAACAGCTTCAAGACAAATTGAACAGATATTTCTTAAGATATTGTGAAGATTTAGATAAAAAGGGGGTAGAAATTATTCAGAATGATGTTAAAATAGACACAGGGTCAAAAGAGGGAGCTATATCTGGTACACTGACCATCATCTGCAATACCGGGCAGCCCCGACAATCTGAGATTCCGCAGCTTCCGAATGATCCGGAAGAACAAATTGAACAATTAGGAGAATAAGATATATGGGAATTATGGAAACTGTTCTTGAAATCCCGGCTGAGCATGAAGCAAATGTATTCGGTCAATTTGATGCTTTTGCAAAAAAGATTGAGCGCTCCCTTCATGTGACACTGATTTCCAGAGATGGTGTTGTCAAGATCATGGGGGACAGCAATGCTGTAGAGCGCGCAAGAAATGTACTCTCACAGCTTCTTGAATTATCCCGTCGAGGTAACACGATTTCAGAACAAAATGTGAATTATACGCTGGCACTTGTCATGGAAGACAGTGAAGATAATGTCTTGGAAATTGATAAAGATATTATCTGTCACACCTTACAGGGGAAGCCGATAAAACCAAAGACACTTGGGCAAAAACAGTATGTAGATGAAATTCGGGAAAAAATGATTGTCTTTGGACTAGGTCCTGCCGGAACAGGAAAGACATACCTGGCCATGGCTATGGCAATCACTGCATTTAAAAATAATGAAGTTGGAAGAATCATTCTGACAAGGCCTGCCATTGAGGCGGGAGAAAAGCTTGGATTTCTTCCGGGAGATCTGCAAAGCAAGATCGATCCTTATCTGCGTCCGCTTTATGATGCTCTTTATCAGATTATGGGAGCAGAAAGCTTTTTAAAAAATTCTGAAAAAGGACTGATTGAAGTTGCACCACTTGCATACATGCGTGGTCGTACATTAGACAATGCATTTATCATTCTGGACGAGGCTCAGAACACAACTCCGGCGCAGATGAAGATGTTTTTAACAAGAATTGGATTTGGCTCAAAAGTTGTAATTACCGGTGATGAGACACAAAAGGATTTGCCAGGTGGTCAGACTTCCGGACTTGATGTAGCTGTCCGTGTTGTCGGCAAGATCAATGACATTGGAGTATGCCGTCTTACAAGCAAAGATGTTGTCCGCCATCCGCTTGTCCAGAAAATTGTAAAAGCTTACGAAGAGTACGAGACAAAGACACAGAACAAATCAAGAAATCGCAGCCGAGAGAAAAGGAGAAAATCATGACATTATTTTATGAAGAAGAAGGAGCATTAAAGCTCCCTTTTGATTGCCAGGCGCTTGCCCGTGAAGTCATAAATGGCGCATTGGAATATATTCATTGTCCATATGAAGTTCAGGTCAATCTCTTACTCACTATGAACGATGAGATTCATGAGATGAACCGGGATTTCCGTAACATTGATCGTGCAACAGATGTACTTTCTTTCCCGATGCTGGAATATGAAACTCCGGGAGACTTCTCTCATTTTGAAAGCGAAGAAGACTGCTTCGATCCGGAGACAGGTGAGCTTCTGCTTGGAGATATTGTGATTTCCAAAGAAAAAGTCATCGCACAGGCTGAAGAATACGGTCATTCCGTCAAACGTGAATACGCTTTCCTGATTGCACACTCGGTCCTTCATCTTTCCGGTTATGATCATATGGAAGAAGAGGAACGTATTGAAATGGAGACTCTTCAGCGTGAAATTTTAAATGAGCTAAATATATTACGTTAACATGGAGTAAATTATGAGTAAAAACAAAAGTGAAACCGGGAAGAACTTTCTCGTTCAGGGTTCCATTCTGGCTATAGCCGGAGTCATAACTAAAATTATCGGAGCAGTGTACCGGATTCCCCTCGTAAATATACTGGGTGATAAAGGTATGGGCTACTACGGAGTCGCATTTCAGATTTACGCGATCGCACTTACACTGACTTCTTACAGTCTGCCCCTTGCAGTATCCAAGCTTGTCTCTGCAAGACTTGCAACAGGACAATATAAAAATGCATATCGCGTCTTTCGGGGAGCCATGACATTTGCAATTGCAGCAGGCGGTATCGTCGGTGCCATCATATTCTTTGGCGCTGATTTTATCGCATCGAATCTGATGGCAATGAAAATGAGTGCGTTAGCTTTGCGAGTACTGGCTCCGTGCATTCTGATCGTGGCAATTCTTGGTGTATTCCGTGGATTTTTCCAGGGAAATGGATCCATGGTTCCGACGGCTGTTTCCCAGATCATCGAACAGATTGTCAATGCAGTTGTCAGCGTAGTCGGTGCTTACATGCTCCTTAAGGTTGGTAAAGAAGTTGCTGCCCAGAAAAATAATGATTCTTATGGTGCGGCTTATGCAGCATCTGGCGGTACACTAGGTACCGTGATGGGAGCACTTGCTGCGTTATTATTTTTATTTTTCTTATTTTTAGCTTTCCGGAAGAAATTCCGCCGTCAGATGGAGCGTGATCGTGGAAATAAAACTGAAAGTTATAAGAGAGTTTTTAAAGTGCTTCTATTAACGATTGCACCTGTTATTTTAAGTGCAACAGTCTACAATCTTTGTGGTGTTGTAGATAATGCTATGTTTGGGACAATTATGTCTATTCAGGGGCATAAAGAAAGCGAATATGCCGCCCTTCTTGGTATTGTAACCGGAAAATACGATACACTGATGAATGTGCCTCTTGCGATTTCCAGTGCCTTTGGATCTTCCTTGATTCCAAGCATTGTACTTACAGCAAAGACCGGAAACCGCAGACAGGTTCATGAAAAGATTGATATTTTTACGCGTTTTAATATGATTATTGCGATTCCATGTGCAGCCGGATTTATCGTACTGGCAAAACCACTTCTGGATTTATTATTCTTTACAGAGAATAATACTCTTGGCGGTGTATTATTACAGATGGGAGCAATCTCTGTTGTATTTTACAATCTTTCTACTGTAACGAATGCAGTGCTTCAGGGACTCGATAATATGATGGTACCGGTAAAGAGTGCCGCCATCTCTCTTGTTATACATATCATCTCCCTGTTCCTTATGATGGTTGTTTTCAAATGGGGCATTTATGCAGTTGTTTTGAGCAAGATTGTTTTTTCTCTTTCTACCTGTATTTTAAATGCACATGCATTGAGAGAACGAATCGGATATGTTCAGGAGCAGAAGAAAACATTTGTCATACCGGCAATTGCCTCGATCATTATGGGGATCGTTACACTTGTTGTACATTTGTTATTTGAATTGTTCGTAGGAACAAGAATTGCAACTGTCATTGCATTGTGTGTTGCTGTTGCAGTTTACGGTGTTGCGCTTGTACTTCTTGGCGGTGTAACAGAAAAAGAGCTATCTTCCATGCCAAAGGGACCAATGTTAGTCAAAATATGCAAGAAAGCTCATTTATTCCATTCCTAGGCTGTTCTTAATGCTGCATGACACGGATCATGAATAGAAGTAAATAATAAAGTCAATACTGTACTTAAAAAGGAGATATTTCCATGAAAAGTAAGTACAGTATTGGCTTTTTAAGTTGTTGTGCATGCCTGATCATTGCCATGACATTTGCATATCAGTTCAGTTATCAAAAAGCAAAGGCGAGAGCTGAAAAACTAAAAATAGAAGAGCAGCAGACCATGGAAAATGAAGATTCATCTTCTGTCACGACCGGCAGCAAGGCTTCCAAAAATGACTGCTATTATCTTATGGAAGTGAACGGATACATTGTTGTGTATTTCAGCGATAAGAAAACACCTTATGAGTATACAGACATTCATTATGATGAACTTCCAGAACTTTTAAGACAGGAAATCAGAAATGGAAAATACATTGAAAGTACCGCTGAGCTTTATGGCTTTCTCGAAAATTATTCCAGTTAATGTATACAACAGAAATATCGTAAATATACAACGAATGCACAAATGTATCGTTGATTTTTCTGTAGACTTCTTGTTCCGGATAGTGTAAGATAAATAGATGACGTCTTTATTAAGAAAGGAACGAAAGCACATGGACGAAAGCAAAATTGCCCGTATTAATGAACTCTATCACAAATCCAAAGAGGTCGAATTAAGTGATGCAGAATTAAAAGAACAGCTTATCTTAAGAAAAGAATATATTGACAGCGTCCGCCGTAATCTTAGGGGACAGCTTGACAACATTTCTGTCAAAGAGGCAGATGGAAGTATTACGAATCTAGGTGAAAAATATGGAAACAAAAAAGTCCATTAGGCAGATTATCCGTAAGCAACGCAAAGAACTGGATCCAATTATCTGGCAGTCACAGACGGCTGAAATCTGTCGTAAGACATGCGAACTGGATGTATTCCGGGAAGCAACAGATATTTATTGTTATATAGATTTCGGAGGGGAAGTGGGGACTCGGCCACTTATGCTGGAAGCCTGGAAACTCGGAAAAACTGTCTGGGTTCCGAAAGTTCACGGCGAAACAATGGATTTTTATGAAATTACTTCTTTTGATGAATTAAAACCTGGTGCTTATGGTATTCTCGAGCCCGATGCCGGAATACCTGCATCGGCAGACGACGGACTTATGATCATGCCAGGAGTTGCCTTTGATACAAACCGCAATCGTGTCGGCTATGGAGGCGGTTATTATGACCGATATCTGGAGTTACATCCTCAGCTTCATACACTGGCACTGGCTTTTGATATGCAAGTCTTATTTGAAGTCCCGGCAGAGGAACAAGATATTAAGCCACAGCTTCTTGTGACAGAAACAAACATTTATCAGGAAGGATAATATTATATATGGAATTACCAAAAGATCCAGTCATGCTTCTTAGCGTGATCAATACAGAACTCAGAGATAAATATCCATCGCTGGACGCACTATGCGAAGACCGCGAAATCACGAAAACATCTATTACAGATACGTTGAAAGGGATTGATTATGAATACGATAACATCAGGAATCAATTTGTCTGATCCTGCACCGCATAAGGAACCGGAAAGACAATATTATTTCATAGAAAAAGCGAAAGAATACGTAAGAAAAGAAGCAGAAGAAGCAGGAAGGCCGATGACTTTCTGCGTCACAACCTTTGGGTGTCAGATGCACTCGGTAACAAAGAATTTGATATGTATGACGTCATAATCAATAAACCCCGTAAACTCAGTGCTTACGGGGTTGTTTTTATTTGTAGAGTAACGTATGGGAAAGACCATTGATGAATACAATTTCTACAATCTTGCGTTCTCTGACTACGATATGGTCAATTACAGAATTCATGAATTGTTTTAAGGATTCTTCATCAAGCGTGGCAAGTTCTTTGTAGTCAACAAATTCTCCACTGTTTATTTTATGCATCAACAGAAATTCAGATGCCGACTTAATAAATGCAACTTGATCTACATTGGTTGCAATTGGCGCGCTTAGTCCCTTAATTTCATTTTCAATCTTTACTCTGTCAGCTTCTAATGACGATTTCATTTCAAGAAATTCCTTTTCGTCCATTCCGTCATCACTAAAGAGATATACTTTTTTTAACCGTTCCATAGCACGAGTTACTTTCTGCAACCTCTCATTCAGCTCAGATTGCTTGGAATCAACGTCAGTCTGTTGTTCTTTGGATAATGTTTTAGCAGACCATAGAGCGCTCTTAGAAGCGCTATAACCGGATATTAACTCCAATGTCTCTTGTAGACTGTCATTCGCAATCCCGGCTATATTTGAGAAGTTGATATGGGAGAGCAGTACTTGTTCTAATGATTTAGTGTCTTTTATGAATTTCCTACTTTTAGATGCATCAACCATAGCAGCTATATAGTTAATCATAAACGGACCTATCTTCACATCACTGACGTTTAAATTGTCGCAATGGTTCTTTTGATACTTTCCAGTACATGCGTAAGAGGATGGTCTGAACCCACTTCCTTTACGGCGGTCTTTTGCTGTTACTTGGTAGTTTACTCCACATTTTCCACAGACAATTAATCCGGCAAACACGTTACAGTTTTTACGAATTGTATGCATAGAGGATGTATTTAGTTTTAAAATATTTTCATCCATGCGTTTGTTGACTAGTTCCCATATTCTAGGTTCTACCAATGGTGGAAATGCATTTTCAATGAAAACAACTTCTTCATTTGGTTTTTTGCGTCCCCTAGCGCTTTCTCTGTAATTATACCGGTATGCACCTTTATTTATTGGATTCCTTAAGAAGTCAGCAACAGTTTTGGACGTCCATTCGCCACCACGCTTGGTTGGAATGTTATGTGCGTTATTGTAATCTCGAATCGAAACCGTTGAACCTCCGTTTAAATACATTTCATACATAGCAATGGCGTACTGAGCTTCTTTCTCTGAATGTACGGGACATTGTTTTTCTTCATCCCAATCCCAGCCATACGGAACCCTTGCGCCATTCCATTGTCCGTTCTGTGCCCGACCAATCATAACGTCTGTTACACGCTCTGATGTGAGCTTACGCTCCAATTCTGCAAATACTAGGATAATCTTAAGGATAGCTTCGCCAATTGCGCTAGAGGTGTCAAATTGCTCGTTTAGCGAGATAAAGGTTACGTTGTTGTACTTGAAATCATCATACATGAGAGAGAAGTCCACAAGATTTCGTGAGATTCGGTCAATCTTGTATACAATCACATGAGAGACTTGTCCTGACTTTACTTTTCCCATCATTCGTTCAAATGCCGGACGCTTTGTATTCTTACCGGACTTTCCTGCATCTTCGAATATTTCTATGCGATTCTTGTCAATGTGCAGTACGTGTTCGCAATAGGCTTTCAGTTCTTTCTTCTGGAATGGGAGAGAGTCTTTATCTACTTGGTATCCAGTTGATACACGGACGTAGAGTGCTACGATTTTCTCATTTTGTTCTGCCATAAACATCATTCCTCCTTAAAAATGAGTATAAAAATAACAGCCAGCAAAGAACATTCGTTCCGCTTGCGTGACTGCCTGGAAGATGATAAACTAAATTTGCGGGATTTGGTATTATCTTCCAGATAGTGCCAATTGGCTCCGGTGTTGGTAGCATCGGGGCTTTTATTTTATTGTGCTAAATCAAAAGTAAATGGGGAGAAATCTGTTTCCCAATCATCACTATAGCCTTCCATGTATAATTGGAATTGAGCTGGTTCTACTTTATCGAAAACAATAATACCGTTTGCTGTAATTCCAGGAAGTATGTCTGACGGTATTTCCGGGTAGTCTGCATTATAATTATATGTTGTCTCATACTGACTTCCGTTTTGTGTGAGCTTGGCTGAATAATCCTGCAAATTAAAAGTACTAGAAGAGTTGTTAACAACTGTTACGTAAACTCTTGTTTCTATATCTGAAAATTCTACCTTTGTTACAGATACGGATATGCCATGTTGCTCTATAACCTTATCTGAAAATTCCCATGTAGTATTGGCTTTCCCAATTGTATCTTGGTATGTTGATTTTTCAACTCCATCAGCGATAAGATATGCCCATGAAGATTTTACTCCTACAATAGTTTCTCCTTTATGAGTTCCATCAATTTTAGCATCTGCTTTGATGTAATCACCTTCGCTGATTTTTTGATTTGCTATTAAGCTTTTGGAAACTTCCAATATCACACTGTTGTTATGGTCTTCATCAATGAAAATTTGCAAAGCGTATTTATCATCGGTTTCATCAACTGAAAAAACATATCCACCGAATTTTATATAATCCCCCTTATAATCGTTCGGCTTCGTTGCTACAGCTGTGATATTATCTACATATTTCTTATGATTTTTTTTACTTTGCTTCTTAGAGCCATCCGTCTCAGCCGTTGATGTTTTTTGAGTTGTATTTGAACTTTTATTACTTGATGAACCAGATACTAAGGCTCCAAGCGTATAGAACCCTAGCACAACAGTAATAATAATTCTAGCTGCAAGGTTCTTAGGCTTGTTAGAAATCCACATAAGCGCGATTCCGACTGGTGGTAAGAATATGCAGGCAAGAACGATCAACCATGTTTTTTCGTAGAACTTTTCCTTGCGTGGTTGCTGGTTCATGTTTTGATTAGGTTGTCCGTATCCGTTGTAATTCGTATTTTGTTGTTGATAATAGCCACCATTATTCATGTTTTGTTGTTGGCAGTTATTATTTTGTTGTTGCGGTGGCATATTATAACCATTGTTTTGGTTCATTGGTGCGCCACATTTTGTGCAAAAAGCGCCATCTGTCTGCTCGTTGCCACATCTTGGACATTTCATAGAAAATCCCTCTCTTTCTCCTTTGTTTTTTGAAGTTTGAGTAAGTTTATATATAAACGCCTAAGCGGTTATACCGATTTCGTAAGCTCTGTTTTGCCGGATTCCATCTGTCATAAAATGGCATATATTATAATCGCAATTTTCATAGACTGTAGAGAAATGCTTGTCAATCAATTCAAAATAAACTTCTGGATCGCATTCCACAATATCACTTCCAGAGAAGAAACGCTCTATAACGCCATTCATTGCGCTTTGACTAATAAATGGATGATTCTCCATAAAAACATTTTTAAACGATTCTAGGTAGTATTTCACAACGCACATGGCATTTTCTATATCGTGGCTATCCGTTACTCCGTAATTACGGCAAGCTGTGATAACTTCCTTACGGATTATTCCAAAGTTAAAATCATTGACGTTATTAGATAATTCTCTGGAATCAAAAGGCATAGCGCAGCGCTCGGAGTCGTGCATAACGTTACTTTGTAACTTTGCACCATTTACATTATACGTATTCTCTGTAGTATTCTTTGTGTATTCTATGGTATTGCTTGGTGCATTTTGCCCTGTTGCATGAGGGCAATCTGCATCGTCCATGAGGGCATTTTGCCCTATTCGGGAATTCCCATTAATTTCTTTACTGATATTATCTGGAAGATCTTCTAACATTTCATAGTTGATGGTATACCATTTCGTCTTATCTAATGACATCTTATTATAGTTTCCAGTGATTAGAAGTCCTGATTTTTCCATTTTCCTTATTGTTCGCTTTATTGTATCAAGTGACCAAAAACTAAACTGCTGTTGCCATTGCTGGTATGTGTTGTACACCCAATAGCGACCGTCATAATAGTTTGAGCCATTTTGTTCATGTACTTGCAACCAATAATGAATCTGCTGTACTATGATTGCTTCATTCAGTCCGATTGTTCTTGCAAGCTTAGGTGATATGACAAGTGGTTTTTCATCGTATAAAATGCTCATTCACTATTTCTCCTTTAAACTCCATTATCTTCCAGATATAATTTATTTTATTTTACAGATACTAGTATCATGAAAATACTATTATCTCAAATCATGTACGAAAGAAATATTTCTGACCGCCAGCTTGAAAGAATGTCTGGCGTGTCTAAATCAACAGTTCATCGTATTGCGAACGAAGAAACATCTCCAACATTGGAAACGCTTGAGAAGCTTGCTATAGCTCTTCATGTTCGCATATCAGACCTTTTTGAGTCTGATTACAAGTAAATGTCCCATATACGGAACGATTCCTTATTTTTCCATAAGTTTTTGCAACCTCCCGTGTCTATAATTATAGAAAGGGGCGAGAACCTGTCGAAAATCATCATTGCATTTTACATCCGATTGATGTATGATTGCTTTAAGGAATTTTCGAACATGCGTTCTTATAGAACGGGAGGTACATAGCATATGGACGAACAGGATTACAAAAAACTCATTATTGAATGCGTAGAAGGTATTAAAAGTGTTAGCGCGTTAGAATACCTCTATACATTCATAAAACATTTTGTGAAGAAGTGGGGGTAATCCTCACTTCTTTTGAATAGGTAGCATAGAATCAATCATATTCATAACCAATTGTTTATCCCTCTCGCTTAACAATGAAAATTTTTCAATCAGTTCTATGTCTCCTTCGGCTTCCGAGGATGACAGTTCCTTTTTCATTGGAACGTCAAAACCCATTAACCAAGCTTCATTTACGCCTAACGCTTTTGCAAGTATAAATAGTTTCTCTTGGTTCGGCTCAACCTTGCCGGACACATATTGACTTATGTCTGATTTGTTCATCTTCACGTCATATTTAACACAATATGGTTTTGTCATATCAAGGATATCCACTTGTTTTAAATTTCTATTGTCCATTATTTGTTTTAATCGGATAGAAGTGTTTTCCTTCTTCATATTATTGTACCGCCTTTCTGTGCTTAATATAGCATATCTTGAAGAAAAGTTCAATATTCCATATCAAAAAAGTCAAAAAGTTTGAACTTTCCTATTGACGTTATTAAAATCGTGTGATAACATGAAGTCAGTTCAAAGTATTGAACTATCGATGAAAGGAGGGGATTACAGTGGCATTCAATTACGACAAGCTTAAAGGTAGAATAATTGAAATCTTTGGTGCGCAGTATAGATTTGCAGAAGCCATGGGAATGTCTGACAGAACGCTGTCTCTAAAGTTAAATGGTGGCGTTCCTTGGAATCAATCGGACATTTGCAAAGCAGTTTCATTATTAAAATTGAATGATTCAGATATTCCAGAATATTTTTTTAATGAAAAAGTTCAAATCTTTTAACTTTAAGCTAGCAATCTAGAAGAAAGGAGACAAGATGAACGAATTACTAAAAATCAATTATGACACAGAGACTCCAACAGTCTCGGCAAGAGATTTGCATGAACAGCTTCATATCAAAACAGCGTTCAAGGACTGGTTCCCTAGAATGTGTGAATATGGCTTTGAAGATGGAAAAGACTTTAGCTCAAAAATGAGCGAAAGCACTGGTGGTAGACCTTCAAAGGAATATGACATTTCCATAGATATGGCGAAACAGATTTGCATGATTCAGAGAACGCCGGAAGGAAAAGAAATCAGACAGTATTTCTTAGACCTGGAAAAAGCCTGGAACACACCGGAACAAATCATGGCAAGGGCGCTCAAGATGGCAAGTCAATCAATCGAGTCTCTGAAAGACAGATGTAAATTTCTTGGAGATCAGGTCGTTGAACAACAGCAGATTATCACAGAGCTACAACCGAAAGCGAATTATGTGGATAAGATTTTGCAGTCTAAATCATTGGTAACTATCACACAGATTGCAAAGGACTACGGCATGAGCGGAAGAAAGTTCAACCAAATTCTTAAGGAATTAAAAATTCAGTACAAGGTTGGTGGTCAATGGGTTCTGTATTCCAAATATCAGAATAATGGATATGTTCACAGCAGGACAATTGATATTACAAGAACTGATGGCAGACCAGATGTGACGATGCAGACAGAATGGACGCAAAAAGGCAGATTGTTTCTGTACGAGGAGTTAAAGAAACATGACTATATTCCAGTGATTGAACAGGTGGCGTAGAAAGGATTAGCGTATGTACTCAGAAGCAGAAAGGGAAAAGATACAAGAAAAAATGCATGATCCGGCAAATGTTTACACAGGAATGAATATGTCACTTGGATATGCGTTGTGCGATGCCATGTTGCTGCAATTAAATGAACTCCATCGAATCAGAAAATCAATGGAGTCCATAGAGAAGATTATTTCGTAGCAACAAAACCGATAGTTCGCTTTGGTCTATCAGGTTCTTTTTCAATAGACATAAGTAAAAAGTTCAACTGGCTCACATGCTGAATAAGGGTTGAAAATTTCCCGTTTACATATCCTTTGAATACCATAAGGACGGATTTTTCATAACTTATTTGAGTGACGTGCATCGTGATCGATTGACCGAAATTTGTGAGCATAATTCCAACTTCATGTTCAGAATCAAGAGAATTTTCAAAATTTACGATATATCTCTTCAGTACTTCAAATTGTGTGTCTGAATATGAGTAGGCTATCGGTGAAACTGGAATGTCTGGGATATTGATGGCGGGTATATCAAGCATAACGATATTTCCTTTCTTTAGCGAGAGATTTCATTATTAATAACATTATTATAACGGAAAACATAAGCATTTTCAAGAATGGAGGGGATTGGTTGTACGAAAAATTTAAACAGCTTTTAGACGAGCGAGGAATTACAACATATAGAGTCGCAAAAGACACCGGGATACCTCAAGCAATGTTCTGTGACTGGAAATCTGGAAAGAGCAGTCCTAAAACTGAAAAGTTGGTGAAAATAGCAAAATACTTCGGAGTTCCTATTGGATATTTCTTTGGATATGAAGATGAAAATACAAATAAATACGGATATATCCCGGAAAGGGAAATCATTATTCATATTGGGGAAAAGGGAAAACATGGTGATTCTGACCCAGTGAGAGTATACATTGACGGAGAAAAAATTGAAAATCTCAAAGGATTTCAGTTTGAAGCAAAACTTGGTTAGCCACCGGAGATGATTGTGAAGAAAGCGTTCATAAATGAGTTTTACCGAGGATATGCTCCGAAAGTTGTTAGAACTAATGAAGCACAGGAAGAACAGGAGAATAAAGATGTTGATGCAAGATAAAATCAAAACGTTAAGCGATCAGGTTTATGAAGATATTCAGAATCTTAGAGAATCTGGTAATTACGATGTTGAGAAGAGACTTGGAGTCGAGATTATGGCGTTGAATGCATTATGTAATGCAACAAAGACGATCACACTTAGAGTAACCGACATTTCAGAATTGAGATGCGGTAAAAGGATCCATTCCAAATTGGACGAGGAACGAGAATGAAGAAAGATAGTGACTTTTGGATATTCTACTTAATTGGCTGGATAGCGTCTATGTTGATGTTATGGATATTTAATATCATTTGATAATCAGCGGTAATAGACACGTAGCAATCCATTTAATGAATAAAGCGGTAACAGAGGTTGCAACGCCAAAAAGGAAACCGTAAATTCGGTTCTTCCAAATCTCATGGCATTCGATGATATAGCTATAAGCTTCAATTTCACCTTTGTCGGTAATTGTAATAGTGGTTTCGTCTTTGCTTTCACGTATGTAATCGTGATTAACTTCAAGATACCAAAGACAACCATTTATGGAATTATCAGAGTATTTTTCGGCAGAGCGTTTTCGGAAAAACAGACTTTTGAATTTATTGATTTTATGAAAATGCTCATAAATCTGCCGTTTTGGAAGTTGTTTATATTCATTGATGTATTTAAGGATAACTAATTCTTCTTTGGACATGACGGTACCTCGCAAACGTTTTTTATTCATTATACCACAGAAAGGGGAAGCTTTATGGATGAAAAGCTCAAAAGGATAGAAGCTGAGTTGAAGAAACTCGGAATCAATACTGTTGATGACTTGAATAGGGCAATCAAAAATCAAGAAAAGCTCGACTTATCTCTTATGGTTTCACAGCTTCCGGAGAAAGAGAGGATTGCCGGATGATTGAAGCGGAGATAAGTTGTAGCACTTGCAGTATGAAAAATCACTGCATGGAACGTAGCCGTGAATATCCATGTATTGATTATAAACCGCAGACAAAGAAACAGGAAAGGAGACGGAATGGAGTACGTAGAACTGAAATTAGATACGCCATTGGAGAAACGGCGCAGAGTGCATCAGCTTGAAAGAGAGCATGAGGTCCTTACATATAAAAGCATGATACTTGTCATTGGAATACTGGCACTGGCTACAGCCTTTGTGATTATGTGTCGAATATCAATTATGCAGAAAGGAGAACTAAGCATGGGTGTAATGAAAGAAATTCCCGTATTAATGACCGATAAGGATTTTGACTTGGAGTATAACACTCTCAAAATCAAGATGGAAGATGAAAAACAGAAAGGGCATGACTGGGGTATGAGAATATCTTACTTGATCGGCTGGACTACTAGTGATACAGCTCCGATACATACACCGGAACAGTTGGGTAAGATATATGCACTTGCAGATTAAAAACGCGCGCTCGGAAAAAGGAGTTTTCCAAAACGCGCAAAATCAAAAAATTACCAATTTCATATTAACACAGGAGGACTTATGAAGCAACCAAAAAAATTAACACTGGCAAATAAAAAGTTGCTTGGTGAACTCGGATTGAATCCGAATGAGTGGATGAATCTGTTCGAAGATGATTTGTACTTACATATTGTCAAAAAGGACAGTTCAGATAGAAAAATTATAAGCAAAACAGATAAGGTGGTGGTTTGGAGTGTGCGAACCAATTCCAGGATATGATGATTGGAAAACTCGCTTACCAGACGAACCGAATCCAATAGTATTATGTGATTCTTGCGGTGCGGAATTGTATGAGGGTGATTACTTGTACACGATTAATGGCGAAAAGCTGTGTGAGGATTGCGTAAATGATGAATATAGGAGGGTATTAAGTGATGAATAGTTCTGAAAATGTGCAGATTCCATATGAATATTTCCGGGAAATGGTCAATGATTCCGCAGAACTCTATGCATTAAGAATACATTTAAAAATATTAATGACTTCTGATGACTCTGGAATTCTATATAAAAAAGATGTCGCAGAAATTTGTGGCATTAGTTTAAGTGAGGTGAATGAGTAGTGGCAGGAGTATCAATTTCACAAAGCGAATATAGGGCGAATCCGGCTATTTCTTCTACAGATATCAAGAGAATGGCTCAGAGCATGGCGCATTTTAAATATTTTCAGGATAATCCAGAAGATAACGATACACAGGCGTTGCAGTTCGGACGCGCATATCACAAATATTGTCTTGAACCATATGACTTCTCTAATGAATTTGTTGTTGCTCCAAACATTGACAGAAGAACAAAAATGGGAAAAGAGGAATATGCAAATTTTTTAGCTAAAGCAGATGGCAAAGAAGTGATTTTGCAAGAGACTATGGATACATTGGAGGCTATGAGGATAGCATTGTATGCTACGCCGTTTGTAAAAAAGCTGATTTATGGGAAGCATGAAGAAAGCTTTTTCTGGACAGATGAAGAAACAGGCGTTGAGTGCAAATGCAGACCAGATAGCTACGGAGAAATTAGTGGGCAACCTATATGTGTTGACTTAAAGACTTGTCAGTGCGCTGAAACAGAAAAATTCATGCGAGATGCGATCAAGCTCAATTATGACATTCAGGCAGCACATTATTGCGATGGTCTAAAAGCCAATACTGGTAAAGATTTCCTGTTTGTATTTATAGCGCAGGAAAAGAAACCGCCGTATCTCTGTAATGTATTACAGGCTGATGAATTTTTTATGAAGTCTGGAAAAGATGTTAGGACATCGTTATTAGAAACATATTGCGAATGCGTAAAGAAGAATGAGTATCCGGGATATATGGGGTTTAGAGATGATGTACAAATCAGTAGTCTTGGCATTCCAGAGTGGTTGAAAAAGGCATATGGATATGAAGAAAGTGAGGTTGAGTGATGGAAGATAAAAAAGAAGTAACACAGGAAGAAAAGAAAGAAGTTGCAACAAAAAATGAGCATGTAAACATGGTTGCTGATTTCGAGAATGGGATTTACGGAAGTTCTGACAGCTTCAAAATGGCATATCAGATGGCTAAGGCGTTGAGCCAGTCAACAATCGTTCCGGCGCATTTCCAGAGAAATGAAGCGAACTGTTTGGTAGCTATCTCTCAGGCACAGAAAATGAATATAGATCCATTCACCGTTATGCAGAATATGTACATGATTCAAGGGAAAATCACTTGGAAATCTAGTTTTTTAATCGCCATGATTAATGCTTCTGGAAAGTACGATATTGAATTGCAGTTTGAGGAAAACGAAAAGGATGGAAAACCTTACTCATGCAGATGTTGGACAACAAAAGATGGGCGCAGAGTTGATGGAATTAAGGTCACTATGGATATGGCTGATGCTGAGGGGTGGATTGAGAAAAAAGGAAGTAAATGGAAGTCTCTTCCGGCACTCATGCTCCGTTACCGCGCTGCATCATTCTTTGCAAATCTTAACTGTCCAGAGTTGACAAGTGGATTTTACACCAATGAAGAAATTCTGGATAACGATTTTCCAAATGATCAATCCGAAAAGCAGGCGGATTTGAATGATTTGTTAAAAGAAGATACCTCTGATTCTATAGATGCAGATGCTGTGATTATTGATGATGCGGAGGAAGTGTAGATGGAGTATCAAGTAACTGTAAAGGGGTTCAAAAGCGGATTAAATGAATTGCTTGTTGGGAGAGTGTACGATCACCGCACGAAGAAGTACAGAAACGCTGTAAAGAATAAGAATGACGCTATTTGCGCGAAGTACATAAAAGCTAGTAAAGACCTACAGGGCGTGAAAATTATTAAACCGATTGTGATTCATTATTCATTTTATTGCGAAAACAAGATGCATGATCGAATGAATATTGCATCAGCTTTTATTAAATCATTTGAAGATGCTTTGCAGAAATGCGAAGTAATAAAGAATGATGGGTTTGATGATGTATTGACTCCAACTTTGCATTTTGAAATAGACAAGCATAATCCACGAGTAGAGATAGTAATTGAAGAAAAAGAAAGCGAGAACGTACAGAATAATTAGAGTTGAAATCAGTTATACAACAAATCCAGACGAATATCCAGAGCATCATGGGTATTACGATACAGCAGAAGAGGCGAAGGAAGCAATTGACGAGATTTTTGAAATGGAAGAAAGAGAGGTAGAAGACGATGATTAAAATTGATGAGGGAAAATTCAATGCAAAAGGTGATCTTTTTAAATTAAACGCAGAATTTGAGGTGCTTTGCAGATGCTTTAGAGAGATGTTAGTTGAGCGTCTGGAAGAAGATGAAGCAAACGCAAAGTTCGATGAACTTATTGCAAATTCCAAAATGGCAGAAGAAGAGAGGCTAAAACTTGCAAAAGAAAACTTTTCAGCAGGACTTGATAATCTTTTCAAGGAATTAGCTAAGAAACTCAGCGAAGAAGATGAAAAAGTTGAGTCAGAGCCAAAGCAGGAAGAGAAATTAGCACCAGAATTTAAACCAGAAGAGCCAACTGGAAAGAGCGCATTCGCTAATTTCCTTAATGATTTTTTGAAATTTTAGGAGGGAATTGTGATTGATTACAGTATCATATGCTGCATGTGCAGTAATGGAATTTGCTTTCTTTAGAATGGCGAGAGAAAAAGTAACTAAAGGCTTGTTTTTAACAGCTTCAATTTTATTGGCATTAACAGCGATTTTGCGCTTGATATAGAGAAAGGTGGAATGACTTATTAATAAAGTAATTCTTATGGGGCGCCTCACACGCGATCCAGAAGTGAGATATTCACAGGGTGGAGAGAATTCTCTGGCAATTGCGAGAT
>OLRE01001748.1_pt1 | contig 20022 bp, 18 predicted proteins | sample 1672461 | NCBI WGS metagenome assembly OLRE01 (sample SAMEA3136688, study PRJEB25190) | human gut metagenome | biome: human gut; feature: human-associated habitat; material: faeces | place: Austria | collected 2013
CATTAAATTGCATATATCGGCTATATGATTAAATATTTCTTCATATGGAGCATTATTTTTTTTATAAAAATCCATTCATAACAACCTCGTTATATTTTATCTATATTTATATATTATGAGAGATATTTTTATTTATGAAAAATTCCATCGATTCAGCATTTTATTGTCTGATTTTATTACTATGCCGAGCAAAAACATATATTCACCATAATGCTAATTACAGCATAAAATATATAGAACATGTATTCACGAGGTGATAATTATGCTTATGTGTGCCACTGTTCTGGAAGTAAACAAAAACAGCTTGCTGGTTCGGGACAATGCTACGTCTCAGGAAGTCGTTGTAAATAAATCCTGCGTATGTAATTTTCGCATCAATGACAGGATCGGAATAATTTACAACGGAATAATGACGATGAGTCTGCCTCCGCAGATCAACGCTTCCAGAATATTTAAAATGCCATTTAACATATGCTTTTAAATAAAATATAAAAAAATGAGAAACAGCTTTATGTATTGCTGTTTCTCATTTTTATTAAATTATAATATCAAATAGTATAAATAAATTTTTCAAACGCTTTTTTTCCGTTTTCTGTTCTTTTGAACACACCTGAATCACGAAGAACTTCTTCAAATACCCTGCCGACTTCATTTCGTATAATATTCTCAGCATTATCATTATTGAATTCAGGATGATTTTCCAAAATCCAATTTCCCCAATCAGCATGAGATGCAATTTTTTCAATTTTGTACAAATCACATTGGGATAGCATAGCGTTTTTTAGTATTTCCAGCTCTTCCGAAAGTCTGGCAGGAAGAACAGCAAGTCCCATAACTTCAATTAAACCGATGTTTTCTTTTTTAATATGATGAAGCGCAGAATTCGGATGAAAAATACCCAATGGACGCTCTTTGGTAGTACGATTATTTCTTAAAACAAGATCGCATTCATATTTTGAATCTTTCATTCGTGCAATAGGAGTTATGGTATTATGAGGTATATTACCTGTTTGTGCAAAAATTTCAGCAGATTTATCTGAGTAATTTCTCCATTTACCCAGCACTTCCGCACACGCTTTTTCAAGTAAATCACGGTTTTCAGAAGATAGACGTATAACTGACATAGGCCATTTTACAATCCCTGCATCTACATTCATATAATTTTTTAAGGAAAATGATTTTTCAATCGGTGCTTTTTCCATTGCAAAAGTATAATGTCCGCCTTGAAAATGCTCATGAGTCAGAATTGACCCCCCTACAATAGGTAAATCTGCATTCGAACCTATAAAATAATGCGGAAACTGTTCTATAAAATCAAATAATTTTTTAAAGACTGAAGAATCAATAATCATAGGCGTATGTTTTTTGTTGAACAAGATACAGTGCTCATTATAATAACCATATGGAGAATACTGAAGAAACCAGTCTGAATTATTGATGTTCAGCTTTACAGGACGCAAATTCTGTCTTGCCGGATGTGTCATATGACCTGAAAATCCCATGTTTTCCACACAAAGCTGACATTTCGGATAATTTAAAGCTTTTTGCTTTTTTGTCATTGCAATATCTCTTGGATCTTTTTCCGGTTTTGAGCGATTTATGGTAATATCCAGTGTACCGAATTCAGATTCATACGTCCAGCTTAAATTTTTTTCAATTCTTTCCGAACGAATATAATTTATTTTTTTATTAAAATTATAATACCAGTTTGTAGCTGCTGAAGGAGAATCAGAATAATTATTTTGAAAAATTTTATTCACTTCATGAGGAAACGGTGTAAATACCCCCATAAGCTTTGTATCAAATAAATCTCTTGATGTAGCCGTATCCTGAATTATTCTGTTTTTACATGCATAGTCAACAAGTTTGTTTAAAATAGCTTCAATTGACTCATTTGCATTTGTAACATCCGAATCCTCCCAGTCGTCCAGCTTAAAAATATCCATCAGTTGATTTCGAACTACATATTCATCATCTTCCGTGATAAGCTTATTGTTAATTCCATAAACAATAAGTTCTTGAATAAGATCATATACCATTGCCGACGCCTCGCTTTTCAAAATCATTCCCAATTGCATTCAATAAAGTTTTTAGTTATTTTAAATTGTGCAAATATATATTTCCAAATAATAGAATATTCATACTCCCTCATCTCCGTCACCTGTTATTTCAATTCCGCCTACCGGTCTTATGGTGAGAATATAGCATGAATTATCACCGAAAATACGATTCATTTCAATTCTATAATCATTTACAAGTTCTGCCGGTACAAATGCCTGAACTGTTCCTGCAAATCCGCCGCCATGAACACGTATAGCACCTTTACCATTCAAAATTCGTTTACCTGTCATAATTGCAATGGGTATTGCCTGTTCTGTCGCTTTTCTGCATGAATAAAGGTTTTGCAAATAATTTTCAGAGGACGCTCCCGATTCATTTACAAGATTAAGGAATTCTGAAAAATTATTTTCTGACAAAGCCTTAGCTTCAAGTACAGCTCTTCTGTTGTCACCAAAAAAATGTGCGGCACGAAGAACGGCACGGTCTGAAACTTTCTTTCTGATTTCAGAAATATTCTGCCAGAAAAGATTTTCATCTACTTGCCTGAGAACCTTTTTTCCGAAATATTCTGCCGTCTGTTCCATTTCCGTACGAATAGCAGTGTAATCGTCGGTTAGATCGGAATGATTTCCTCTTGTATCTGTAATAACAAGTTCATGATCTGTACTATTAAAATCAAAATTGATTTTCTGTATATCAGGATTATCAATATCATTAAAATCTATGAAAACAAATCCGCCTGCGGAACATACCATCTGATCCATCAAACCGCTTTTTTTACCGAAATAATAATTTTCCGCATATTGTCCGATTTTAGCAATCTCTACCGGACCAGTTCTATTCTGATTGTAATATCTATCAATAGCTGTTGCAATCAACGTTTCAAACGCGGCTGAAGAAGAAATACCGCTGCCGCAAAGTACGTCTGATGTTGTATACATATCAAATCCACAGATTTCAACTCCCATTTCTTTGAATTTTGCTGCAATACCTCTTACTATAGCGGAAGAACCTTTTTCATCAATGTGAATATCTAAATCTTTTAATGATACTGCAAATTCTTCATATCCTTCCGACTTTATTCGGATAATTTTTTCATTATGGAATGAAGTGATTCCGATAACATCAAGGTTAACTGCGCCTGCAAGTACGCAGCCATGCTGATGGTCTGTATGATTACCGCCTATTTCCGTTCTACCCGGTGCGGAATAAACATGGATCTCTTCACGGTTCGGGTAGAGCGCTGTGAATTTCTCCACAGCGCTTATATAACGTATCTTCTGATTTTCAATATCAATTGGTTTATAAATATTCTTAAATAAATTATCCAGTCCGCCACTTTTTACTTCCTTAATAAAGTCCTTTACAAGCATTGTTTTCCCTTTCTTACTTTTAAATTATTGGTGAAATAACAAATTCAAGCGTCATATTCTTTTCAGAATTTATTCTAAATTCATCATGTACAGGCGCACCCCATGAATCATCTCCGCCAACGCCCATCTGCTTTGCAGCAATTCTGACCCAGGAATAACAAATATTTGGCAGTTCTTCCCTGTGCAATGCATTTTCAAGTTCATATGCACTATAAGGAAGTACGCTCATTTCAAAAGGCGCTTTTTTCTTACTGAATCTGATTCCAATATTATTCTTATCGTAAACATTAAGAAATCTTATTCCGGTTCTGTTTCCGCATTCTTGCGGATTCATATATGCAGACAAATTTTTATAAGCGTTAGAATCCCACAATCCTAGTCTTGCTCCGCAGGCTCTGTCAATGTAGTTTTCATCTGGTCCCATTCCATAATAACTGAAATTTTTATATACTTTATTCAGCTTAAAATCTATTGCAAACACCGGCATATCTGACATTCCTGTCACACCGGGATATTCAACTTTAACTCCAAGTCTGCCGTCATAGAAAGCAGTGTAAATAATCTTATATTCAAACGACGGCGTACAAGAAGCTTTGTAAACAAATGTAACCTCAAGAGCATTTTTTAATTCCTTTGATACAGTTTTATCAGTACAGTATACTGCAAATTTACCCGCAATCAGCCACTGTGAAAGCTTTGAAGGTTCTCCTGCTCCTGTATCGTTGTCAGTCATCGCTCTCCAGAAGCTTACCTTCGGCACTCTTGTTATAAATTCCTTTCCATAATAAACAAGCGAACTGATTCCGCCTTCTTTTTTATCAAACATCATGGAATAATTTTTGCCGTGAACACCTATAATAACGTCTCCATAAACAATAAGGGGCTTTGTATATTCCATATTAGAATCTGAGTTGTTTTGTACAGTAAAAACTTCCTGTGCAAAAGCAATTTCATGACCGTTTTCTGCCCAGATTGTATCTTCAGCCAACACAGCTGATACTTCATACACATATTCACCTGCAAATTCAGGTATTGTCATTTCAATTTTACAGGTTTTTGTTTCCCCTGCATTTACCAACAAATCAATACAATCCTTTTTAATTTCAACTCCGTCTTTTTTCAAATAAATTATAAATTTAAGATTATCCGTACTAATAAACAAATTTTTGTTTTCAACTGTCAAAATACCCTGCTTGATTGTCATTCTTATATTTGAATACAAGGCTTTTACTTCCTGTACTTTCGGTGAATATGTTCTGTCCGCATATACGATACCGTTTGTACAGAATCCATAATCAGACGCTCTGTCCTCAAAATCACCGCCATACAAAAGAGTCCTTTTGCCATCATTATTTTCAATTTCAATTGCCTGATCAATATAATCCCAGATAAATCCTCCCTGATATGCTTCATACTTATCTTCAAGATTTATATAAAGCGACATACCTCCTAACGAATTGCCCATTGCATGCATATATTCACAGCTGATATAAGGTTTGCCTGTATTCTTTTTCAGATATTCTTCTATATCTGAAGGTTTTGCATACATTCTGCTTTCCATGTCAGTAATATTATCATATATGCGATTCCAGACTACTCCCTCATAATGAACAAGCCTTGAAGGATCGGCTTTATGAAAATATTCAGCCATTGCGGCAATAACGTCACCGCAGTAGGATTCGTTTCCGCAGGACCAGATTAAAACACTGGCATGATTTTTGTCACGTTCAAACATAGATCTTGCTCTGTCAAGACAAGCGGCTTTCCATTCCGGCAGTGACGCTGGAATATTCATTGACGGTTCACAAGCTCCAAGCTTCTGCCATGTTCCATGCGTTTCCAAATTGGTTTCATCAATCAGATAAATACCGTATTCATCGCAGAGCTCATACCATCTTGAATTATTCGGATAATGACAAGTACGTACGGCATTGATATTATTCTTTTTCATGAACTTAATATCATACATCATATCTTCTTCTGTAACAGTACGTCCGTTCCTTGCATTAAATTCATGACGGTTAATACCCTTGAAAATAATCCTCTTACCATTTATGCACATAATTCCATTTTTAAGTTCAAATCTTCTGAAACCTACCTTTTCCGTACCGATTTCAATTATATTTCCATTTTCATCAGTAATCTCAACTATTAGTGTATAGAGATTTGGCATTTCCGCACTCCAAGGGCTTATACTATTAATATTCCAATCAATTTTGCTGTCTGTAACAACCGCTTCCGATACACAAATACCGTCGGCAGCAATCAGTTTTGCCGCTACTGCATACCTTGCATTTTTGGCAATAATGTCAAGCTCTGCCGTAAAATTACCGTTTCCGTTTTTGTAATCATAGTCTGCAGCAATTTTCATATCCCTGATATGAACTGAAGGTATCGCATAAAGATATACATCACGGAAAATACCCGAAAATCTCCAAAAGTCCTGATCCTCAAGCCAGCTTGCCGAGCTTCTTTTAAAAACTGCAACTGCAAGTTTATTGTCCTTTTCCTTAATATAGTCGGTAAGATTGAATTCGGAAGGCGTAAATGAATCCTCGCTGTACCCTATAAAGCTGCCGTTGAGCCATACATAAATTGCTGTTTCAGCTCCCTGAAAGGAAATGTATATATCTTTGCCTTTCAAGCCGTCCTCAAGGTCGAAATACCTTACATAACTTCCGATCGGATTATCCTTTTCAGAGATATAAGGAGGGAAAAGGGTCTCCCTCCCCTCCCAAGGATACATTGTATTAACGTATTGCGGCTTGCCATATCCCTGCAATTCAATATGTCCCGGAACCCTGATGTTATCAAAGCTGTCAGTATTAAAATCTTCCTTATAAAAATCTTCAATTCTTTCTGATGGATTTTTTGCCCATGCAAACTTCCATATTCCATTCAGATTCTGAATAAAGGAGGAGTTCTTTTCCTCCATCTCATAATAATTTCTGTAATACTTATGATCAGAATGTGCAGCTATTCTGTTTACTGCAAAAACTTCCGGATCTGAAAGCCAGTCTAATGCGTATTTCATAATTTTTTCCTCCGTTCCCGATTTACGATTCTGTCGTTTTTATTTTTGCTTTTAATTTATCGTTGGCCTGTTCAACATTCATTCTTGAAAGGATTATTGTAATAACAAGATTAAGTATGAATGGAATCCAGAGATACATATAATGAAGCATATTGATGCAGGATTCAGGCTGTACTGAAAGAGAACCGTTATAACCGCTCCATTCAAGCAGCCATCCAGCAATTGCTGTACCAAGTCCGCCGCCGATTTTTACTCCTAAAGACGTACAGGAATACATTGTTCCGTCTACCCTCTTATGTTTTGTCAGCCATGTATATTCAGAGCATGAAGCAATTACAGCGTTCATATCACCCTGCCATGGACCTTGTCCAAAAGCTGCCAATGCGGTGAATGCCAACATTAAAGGTACGCTTCCATAATAACCGGCTACTACTACAAGAAGTCTGCCAAAAGTAGCTAACATATAGCTGTATTTGTTTAACTTATACATTCCCTTCCACTTATGAACCAGCATCGGAGTAAATAAAAGCGCAATTATCAATGGAATATTGATAAACCACGAAAATACACCATACATATTTTCATTAAACAGAACATACGTCATATAGTAAACGCCAACATTTATCATTGCACCGTAAATTTGCTGCAATATATATGTGCCGCAGATCATCATATAATACTTATTCTGAATAAGAAGCTTGAATGCTTCAATAATACCGTATTTCTGTTCTTCTTCCTTTGTATGCTCACCTTCTGAAAGTTCTTCATCTGAGAGTTCCTTTACAGAAAATGTTGAAATCGTATTAACAATGAGACCAATAATAGCGTAAATAATTGCCACGGTTCTCCAGCCGCCTGCACCGCCGCCCATTAATGAAACAAATTTTAATGTTACAGACTGAATAAGAAGACTTGTTGCAAATGCAAATATAAATCTATATGAACCCATCTGTACGCGTTCTTTACTGTTTTTTGTAACAAGCGCTGTCAATGCTGAATATGCAATATTATTTGCCGTATAGAATACGCTGTTCAGTAATGTATAAGAGATAAAAAACCATGCATACTGTGCGAAATCTCCCATACTTATCGGAATTGCAAAGATTGCTATCAGTGTTATTGCACAGCCGATATAACCATAAAGCATCCATGGTCTGGCCTTGCCGAATCTTGACTTTGTCTTATCAATCATTGCGCCAAAAAATATGTCTGTTATACCGTCAAAAATTTTGGAAACTGCAATTAAAGTTCCGACAATTCCGGCGCTCATGCCGATTGTGTCTGTCAGATATATCATTACAAAAGATGAGAGTAAAGCATACACTACATTTCCGGCAATATCACCGGATCCGTACCCCACCTTATTGTACCATTTCAAATATCTCTTTTCAGTCATAGTAAAAAATCTCCTTTCAGTTTTAGCATATCCATTTATAGACAAAATAATTATTTTATAAAATTTAATAATTTCATACGGATATTTATATTGTAAAGAAAACTTATAAATCCGTTTGCCTATCCACTGTAAATACTATTTTGTTGAGAACAGGATTGAATCTGCAATTAAAAGACGTCTTTTTTATTATTATTCTTTTCTTTCTCTGATTACATTATATCACGCTTTTTTCAATATAAAATGCATAAAGTAATCGAATTTATGCACAAAATAATATAATCATCTTGAGGTATGCAAAGAATAGTGATATAATAATAAAACAAACTTTCACGGAGGGAATTTTCATGTTTATTAATGCGGCATATCTTCATAATTCTACGCTGGCAAAGGTAGATACAAGCAAACCACTTATTGTAACAAGCTGCGGAAACTACCGAGTCAAAACCCGTTCAGAAGTTGTTACACACCGTCCAAACGGGAGAAAAGATTATCAGCTTCTTTATATAGCGTCCGGTAAAGCGCATTTTTTTATTAATGAGAAAGAAAAAATCGTTACCGCAGGAAACATTATTGTTTATGTGCCGGATGAACCGCAAGAGTACGTTTACTATAAAGAAGATAAAACAAATGTTTATTGGGTCCATTTTACCGGAAGCGAAACAGGAAAAATTCTTGATGATTATAACATTCATATTGAAAATAACATTCAGTATGTCGGCACATCTCCCGACTACCAATGGCTTTTCAGTCAGATTATTCAGGAGCTTCAACTGTGCAGATCAAAATATGAGGAACTTATTTCTCTGCTTTTGAAAAATATATTTATTCTGATTAGCAGAAGTATTGAAAACAATATTAAATTCAGTGATACAAGCGAAAAAGAAGTTGCATTTGCCATGCACTATTTCAGAAAAAATTATAATATAGAAATAAGCATTGACAAATATGCAGAATCAAGAGGATTAAGCGTATGTTGGTTTATTCGCTGTTTCAAGCAAGTCACAGGTTCAACTCCTCTGCAATATATTTTAAATTTAAGAATTTCCAATGCTCAGAGTTTGCTTGAAAGTACAGATTATTCCATTGCAGAAGTTGCTTCAGCTGTAGGTTATGATAATCCGCTTTATTTCAGCAGACTTTTTCATAAACAGGTTGGAATGCCACCTAAAGAATACCGTAAAAAGCAAAATATTTCAGATAATAATATATAAATAATAAAATTTATAACATACCTATAAACCCATTTTTATTATTTTGTCATTAAAAACACAAAATAGCCACAGTATTTTATTCACTGCGGCTATTTTATTTAATATTTTATTACTTAATACTCATCTGAAAGCTTTTTCCCCATGCTTCCATTGAATCCAGAACCGGCGTCATGCTATGACCAAGCTCAGTCAGAGTATATTCTACTCTGGGCGGCACTTCCGCAAAAACCTCTCTGGTAAGCAATCCATTATTCTCCATATCACGCAGATTGGACGTTAATACTTTCTGAGAAATACCGGTTACAGACTTTTTTAACTCACCGAATCTTTTGGTACCGTTTCTCAGGTCACGAAGAATTAAAACCTTCCATTTATCGCCTATTAGCATCAATGTTGTTTCCACCGGACAAGCCGGTAATTCAGATTTATGAATCATAAATAACCTCCATTAGTATATAATTGGATGTAATATGCTTTCAGATACATTTTATCATATTATTAAAAATAAATCAAATATGACAGCAGGTTTTTTCTTTTCATAAATTCTGAATAACGATAAAATAAACCTCCTATGGTATTAATAAATGCCATAGGAGGTATTGTTATTATAAAAGTATATATACGTAATATCTGTTGCACTTGGTGCTCCAGATGGATGGGTAATGGTTGCAACTATACCAGCCGACATTATTCAATATTATAGTTATACACTCCGTACAACGCAAAAATTGCTCTATCTTTACGGTTTCCCTGAAATAGGTTCAGATGAAGAAGGAGAAACAACAATATCTTTCTAAACGCTGAAAACGTCATATCTGTAACTCTTTGTTAACTTACCGTCTTTGTCAGTATGGTTTACTCATCGCCGTGAGCATCATTTCAACTTCACATTTATATGACTTGCTGACATTCTTTTTAGAATTAACAGTCTTTAAAGTAAACACATGGTTTAATGCGTTAACCACTTTACCTCATAATTATGATTATAAAAAAAGGTAGATTATAACACATTCTTTACTTAAAAAAGATAGCTGACTTTACAATCAGGTGATAAAATGTAATGGTAAACTTAAATTGATATTTTACGAAAATGTTTCGCAGAGTATCGGGTTTAAAACAGAAAAGGAGTTTTAAAATGAAAGCTAAAAAGTTGTTTGCAGGTATTATGGCAATTACTATGCTCGGCGCTGGTTTTACAGGCTGCGGTACTACAGAAGATTCTTCTTCGAAGAGCAAAACAAACGCTGAATCTTCCGCAGATTCAAAACAGTCGGATAATTATACTGATACAATAACACTTGTATGGTATCCGAATGAATCAGCAGAAGATTATCAGGAAGCCAGAAACGAAGTGGGAAAACTTATTGAACAGGCTACAGGCAAGACTGTGGAGCAAAAGCTGACTACAGATTATGCCATTGCCATAGAGTCTCTTTCCAATGGTACGGCACAGATCGGCTGCTGCATGGGTGCAGAGGGCTATATCCAGGCAAAGAACTCAAATGATGCGGTAAATCCGCTGTTTGTTCAATCCGGAGAATCCGGTACTCTTGATGACGCTCTTTATTACAGTTTCTTTGCAGTAAAGGAGGAAAATGCAGACCAGTATCTGGACGGCGATTCCTACAGCATTGACAATATTAAAGGCAAGAAAATGTCTTTCGTTTCCAATAGCTCCACTTCCGGATTTAAGGTTCCGACCAACCAGATCATCTCTCATTTTGCTGAAGATAACTTGATCGTAGATGATTTGCTTGAGGGCGGAAGCAATGCTTTCTTCTCAGAGGTACTTTTCGGTGGTTCACATCAAGGCTCTGCCTTTAACCTGCTTTCAAACAAATGCGACATTGCTGCATTCTGTGACATTGAACTTGCACCTTATGTTACCTGTACAGAGGGAGAAGCGGCTGCGACAGGTTCTGTTTATACAATTAATGATGATGCAAGCGCACCGTTCGATACCGTAACAGGTTCAAAGTTTACTGTAATTCAGTCAATTCCGGTGCTCAACGGTCCGTTTGCCTATAATGGCGATACGCTCAGTCCGAAGGATGTACAGTCCATTCAGGAACTGTTCACATCAGATGAAGTTGCCAATAATGAACTGATTTTTTATCCGGAAGGCGGTATGGGACTGCTTGAAAAGGAATCAGATAAAATGTGCTTTGTCACAGTAGAGGATTCATGGTATGACCCGATCCGCAATATGGAATCCTGAGGAGAGTATATATGCCGATTCTTGAATTTCAGAATGTAAGCAAGGTTTATAACAATACTGCAAAAGCACTTGACAATGTTTCCTTTTCGATTGATGAAGGAGAATTTGTATCAATAATAGGTCCGTCTGGTGCCGGAAAATCAACTGTTCTAAGGTGTATTAATCGTCTTATAGACGCAACCTCCGGCAATATTATCTATGATGGGCAGAATGTTATGAAACTGAAAAAACGTGAGTTAAGACAGGTGCGAACAAAAACAGGAATGATCTTCCAGCATTATAATTTGGTGAACAGGCTTAGTGTAATTGAAAATGTACTTCACGGCAAACTGGGACAAAAATCCACAGTCTGTGGTGTTATAGGGGCATACAGCGAACAGGAAAAGGAACGTGCCTTTTCAATTTTAGATGAACTCGGACTTGCCGACCAGGCGTATAAGCGCTGTGATGAATTGTCCGGAGGACAAAAACAGCGTGTTGGTATCGCACGTTCAATCATGCAGGATCCCAAGCTTATTCTCTGCGACGAGCCGATTGCGTCCCTTGACCCAAGAGCGTCAAAAGTAATAATGGATCATCTTCAGAAGATAAACCGTGAAAGAAAAATCACCTGTATTGTCAATCTGCACCAGGTTGATGTTGCACTGAAATATTCAGAAAGAATTATCGGTGTTTCAGCCGGCAAAATTGTCTTTGACGGCAGACCTGATGAACTGACAGATGATAAGATACACGCAATTTACGGTTCAGACGGCAGCGACCTGATAACCGATATACAGGGTGAAAAGTTATGAATGAAAGTGTAAAAAAAGTTTTTTTTAAACGAAAGATAACATATTTAGTTATCTTTGCAACACTGATAGCGGTATATGTCATTTCTGCATCTGCAACTGAATTTCATTTAAGTGAGGGACTTGCCTCATTTCCGAAAGCAATGGCATGGATTGGACATAATCTCATGCCGGATGAAAAGGCAATGGAGCGTTTTCCGAAGATACTTGACAAGCTTATCGAAACGGCTCTGCTGTCAGTTGCAGTAACAGTAATTGCGGCAATATTTGCTTTCTGTTTCAGTTTGTTCGGTTCAAAGGCAACAGGCTTTAACGGAATTGTAAACCGTATTGTCAGAATCGTTGCAGCATTTTTCAGAAACGTTCCTGATGTTGTATGGGCAATGCTGCTGATGTTTTCTTTCGGGCAAAATATCCTTACCGGTTTTTTCGCTCTGTTTTTTACGACTTTCGGACTGCTTACACGTGCATTTATTGAAACCATAGACGAGGTTAGTGCAGCCGGAATAGAGGCGCTGAACGCCTCGGGAGCAAACTTTATCCAGACTGTTTTTCAGGCAATAATCCCGTCTGCAATGCCGGGAATAGTAACATGGATACTTTACATGATTGAAACGAATATCCGTAACTCCACACTTATAGGAATACTAACTGCAACGGGAATAGGCTATCTTTTTGACCTTTATTACAAAAGACTTGATTTCAGTTCCGCAAGCTTAGTCGTCGTTTCAATTATTGTGCTGGTCATTGCCATTGAGCTTGTTTCAAATCTAATAAGGAAGGTGATTTTATAATGGATCAGACAACACCTGTTCTGACCCAATACAGCGGAGTATGCAATGCAAGACGAAAACGCAGCGGTAAAATAAAAATTGGAGTTCACAGCAAAAGCAACAGCGCTGTAAAAATTCTTATTACTGTACTCCTGGGACTTACAGTTTATGCGTTTATTTCCTTTGATTACAAGGAGATAGTACTGGGTGAAGCAATTGCCGCCACTCTCAGAAACGTTAAAACTGTATTTTTAGAACCAAAGCTTTCTACCGATACATTCAAGAATGTGATGTATCAGTTATTCTTGACGTTTTGCCTTGGCACTCTTTCAACTATTTTCGGTGCAATTGCCGCCTTTTTCTGTTCACTGCTTTGTGCTAAAAATACTGCACCGTCCGGTGTGGCAAATGCTGTAAAGTGTGTAATTGCATTGATACGTGCAGTTCCTACCGTTTTATGGGTACTTATTTTTGCAGTATCAGCAGGACTTGGAAGCGTGGCAGCAGTCATCGGTCTTACATTCCACAGCTTTGCTTATCTGACTAAGGTTTATGCCGAATCAATCGAAGAGATCGACGATGGTACTATCGAGGCGCTTCGTGCCAGCGGCGCAGGGTTCTGGCAGATAGTTTTTCAGGCGATCGTACCTGCCTCCTTAAGCCGCATGGTCGCATGGACATTTATGAGGTTTGAGATTAACTTTACTAATGCGATTGCAGTAGGCGCTGCTGCCGGTGCAGGCGGTATTGGATTTAATCTTTATATGGCAGGAAGCTTTTATTTTAATCTGCATGAAATGGGTATTCTTACATATATCGTTGTTATTGCTGTGGTAATGCTTGAAATGTTCTCGACCAAAATTAAGGAAAGGGTAAAATAAAACTGAAATGGAAAAGAAACGTTTATTTAAAATTCTTTCCAAAGCTGAAAGCGAAAAGGTAGCAGAGCTTGGAAAGAAAATACGGGATAAATATCCGGTCACGGTAATAAAAAAGCCGGAAAAGACTCTTGCAATGATAAAAATGCGTGAACCGGTGCAGAACAGTCTGTTTTATCTCGGAGAGGTTATAATATCCGAGGCATCAGTTTCAATTGACGGAACTGTGGGCAGAGCAGCCGCTATGGGAGATGATTTTGAAAAAACACTGAATATGGCTGTAATAGATGCAGCCTGCAACAAGGGTATTTTTGAAGATGAAAAAATACTGCTTGAATGGGAAGCAAAACAAAATGAAATAACAGAAAAGGAAAATGCCATGCTGCAAAAAACAAAGGTGAATTTTCACTCTATGGATTCGGAGGTGACGGTATGAATACTCTCCACAATTTTGACGAGGTATTTGATACTCAAAGAGTATTCCGCAAGCTTCTTGAAGCTATGTCAAATCCGGGAAGAATTGTTTCGGTATCAGAAGAAAAGGACAGGCTTTTCGGAGACTTCCCATCATTTCTTGCAGTTGCAATGACGCTAATTGACAACGAAGTAAGCTTCAGCGCTGCCGGAAATAAGGAATTAAAACAAGACATAATGCTTGTAACCCTTTCCCCTGAAGCCGACACAAGGACGGCGGATTATATTTTTGTTACGGACACCGATATACTTCCGGAGATTCTTGAAAAGGCCAAGTTTGGTACGCTGTCCGACCCTCACTGCTCTGCGACAATTATTATACGTGACAACGGCGAAAAATGCATTAATGCTTGTCTTTGCGGTCCGGGGATAAACGGCGAAACAGAGATTTCCTGCTCGGAGGTATTCTGTACTGCTCTTGAACTCAGAGATGCCCAGAATTATGAATATCCTCAGGGTGTGGATATGATCTTTATATCGGACAGCGGCGATATTACTGCTGTTCCAAGACTTGTGAAAAGGAGAGAAAGCAATGGCATATGTTGCGGTATCAGGCGGTGAAGAGGCAATTGAGGCGAGTATTCGTCTGCTTGATTATTACAGAAGCGGTACAGGCAAGGATTTAGAGATTGACGCACTTGTACATAAATTCGGACTTCTGATTGACAAGGTTATGAGTGAATCGGGACTTTATTCAAAGGAGTATGCAGCGCTGGCTTTAAAGCAGTGTGAGGGTTCGCCCGAGGAGGCAGTCTTTCTGCTGAGAGCCTATCGTTCTACCCTTAAAAGAAGTCATTACACAAATGTTGCAGATACCGGGAAAATGCGCATTGTCCGCAGGATCTCAGCTGCATTCAAGGACATTCCCGGCGGACAGATGCTTGGTGCGTCCTATGATTACACTCATCGTCTTATCCACTTTGAGCTTGAGAATGAAAATGCCGCAGAGCTGCATAAAAAGTTTCAAAAAATCCTTGCAGAACAGACGCCGGAAAAAGTACAGTCCTGCGGACGGGTTTCCGATATGCTAAAGGACGAAGGGCTCATTGATCGTTTCCCTGAGAACAACACTGAACCTTATGACGTTACTGAAAAGCTGCTGGAATTTCCGGCACCGAGAAGTGCACGCTTGCAGACAATAACAAGAGCAGATACAGGATTTATTTCCGGTCTTGCCTATTCCGTACTCAGAGGATTCGGACAGGTTCATCCTACTGTGGGAGAGCTGCGCAGCGGTTACATTGAACTTGAAATCCCCTATCCCGATTCGGATAATGATACGATTTATCTGGGGGAAATTTTGATTACTGAGGTCGAAGCGTTTGCACAGTCCAGCGATAAAGATCAGTTAAAGCTTGCAAGCGGCTACGGAGCAGTATTCGGCAGAAATGAAAACAAAGCAATTGCAATGGCTGTTATCGACCGTGAAATCGAACGAGGCGGAGATTATGCGGCACAAGACGAGGAATTTGTACTTACACACGGAGACTGTCTTGAAATGAACGGTTTTATTTCACATCTCAAACTTCCTCATTATGTCACATTCCAGTCAAAGCTTGACGCAGTAAGAAAAACACGGAGGAAACAGGAAAATGAAGAACGCTGAAAATTATAACTACGCATTTTTAGACGAGGGTTCAAAGCGTGAGATACGCAGATGTATTCTGAAAGCCGTTGCAATTCCAGGCTATCAGGTACCTTTTGGTTCAAGGGAACTGCCCATAGGCAGAGGCTGGGGAACAGGCGGCATTCAGCTTACTCTTTCCCTTATCGGTTCTGATGACACGCTTAAAGTCATCGACCAGGGCAGTGATGAAAGCGTCAATGCAGTCAATATAAAAAAATTTGTAAGACTTACTACAAATGCACAAGTCACTTCAGACACACGCAAGGCAACGCTTATACAAAGCCGTCACAGAATACCGGAAATTCCTCTTGAAAACGATCAGATTCTGATTTTTCAGGTACCTATCCCTGAACCCCTAAGAATAGTTGAACCGAGAGAGGAAGTAACCAAGAAAATGCACGCTGAAAAGGACTATGCACCGATTTGGTTACAGCTTTATGAAAGCATTATTCGATACGGCAAAGTAACAATTCCAACAGAATATCCATGTACGGTCGAGAACAGATATATCATGAACCCAAGTCCTATCCCGAAATTTGACAATCCGAAGCTGCATATGTCAAAATGTCTTTATCTTTTCGGCGCAGGGCGTGAAAAGAAAATCTATGCAATTCCTCCGTATACCAATGTTGTGTCACTTGCCTTTGATGATGTCCCATTTGAGCGTGAAAGCTTTAAGGGAAAAAAGTGCAGACTTTGCGGAAGTACAAATACTTATCTTGATGAACTCTTTGATTCGGAAACGGGAGAAAAATTTTATCAGTGCTCCGATACATCATATTGCAGGGAGGTGCGTCTGAATGCAGCTGAATGAAAAGCCTGTTTTGCAGGTGGAGAATCTTACAGTACGCTATGGTGAAGGCTGTCCTCACTGTAAGGAAAGCCTTGAAAAAAACCGCTGTACAGTATGCGGAACAGTATGGGCGGCAAACAATGTTTCAATTGATGTTTACCCTGGAGAAGTTCTGGGAATAGTCGGCGAAAGCGGCTCAGGAAAATCTACGCTTATGCAAAGCCTTTACTTTGATCTTGAACCGACTTCCGGCAGCGCATTTCTCAGCGGTTATCATAATGGTAAAGAAAGCATATGGAACGCCAGTGCCGCAGAAAAGCGAAATATAAAAAACTGCGTAATGGGTATGGTTTATCAGAATCCCGTTCGTGGTCTGAGAATGGATTATTCCGCAGCCTCAAATATTGCAGAAAAACTGATCGCAGCAGGAAACCGTGAAGCAGGCTTTATGACAGAACGTGCAAAGGAACTGCTGACATCTGTTGAAATACTTACATCAAGAATGGGTGAAGCGCCGAAAAATTTTTCAGGAGGAATGCAGCAAAGGGTACAAATCTCAAAAGCACTTGCAAACAATCCCTCAATACTGCTCCTTGATGAGGTCACAACAGGACTTGATCTTTCGGTGCAGGCAAGAGTACTTGACCTGATACGCCGTATAAGAGCGCAGTACGGAATTTCTATCCTGCTTGTTTCTCACGACCTTGCGGTAATACGAATGCTTGCGGACAGAACTGTCGTTATGTTGGACGGAAAAATCATTGAGAGCGGTCTTACTGACCAGATATTAGAAGACCCTCAGCATGCATATACACAGCAGCTTGTACATTCGCTGCTGTAACAGGAGGAAGATATGATTGCAATAAAAAACGGACGAATTGTTACGCCCAATGAAATTATAGAGAACAAAACGCTTTTGATCCACAAGGATCGTATCATTAATATCTGCAATTCAGATATCAAGGCAAAAAAGACCATCAATGCTCACGGTGGATACGTCATGCCCGGATTTATAGACGTTCACTCTGATAAGATAGAACAGTTTATTTACCCCCGTCCCACAGCACGTTTCCCCTTTGAACTTGCATTAAAGGAATGTGAAAAGGAACTTCTCCAGCTTGGTATCACTACCATATATCATTCCTTTTCACTGTATAAAGATGAACTTCTCGGTAAAAGTCCCCTTCGTACAAAGGAAAACGTACTGGAAATGGCGGAACTGATAGCGAATATACACAAGCGCCGTCATTTGATACATCACCGTTTCCACCTCAGAATTGAAATTGACAACATTGAAGCGTATGACATTGCAAAGGAAATGATGGAACGTGGACTGGTACACGAAATTTCATTTATGGATCACACTCCGGGTCAAGGGCAGTACCGCAGCCTTGAGGTTTACCGTGATACCGTAGACAAATATCATGGCATGGAAAATGAGGCTATGACCTTTGAAGAAGTTCTGGAGCATCACAAGGAAAAGGGTATGCTTTCATTTGAACAGTTAAAAGAGCTTGCTGATATGGCGCATGAAAGAAACATTACTGTTGCTTCTCATGATGATGATACTGTGGAAAAGCTGAAGATAAACCAGCGTCTGGGAGTTGACATAAGTGAATTTCCTATTACGGAAGATACTGCAAAAGCTGCCCATGACATGAATTTTTATACAGTTGCAGGTGCTCCAAATATACTGCTTGGCGGTTCCCATTCCGGAAATATGTCGGCGGCTGACGCAATTGTTCAAGGGTGTGCGGACATTCTCTGCTCCGATTATTTTCCTCAGGCGATTTTGCATAGTCTGTTTATAATGCGTGATAAATATGAACAGTCTCTGCCGGAAATGGTAAAAAAGGTAACTCTGAATCCGGCAAAGGCAATGAGGATAGACAAGAATTACGGTTCTATTGAAAAGGGCAAAAAAGCTGATATTTTAGTTGCGGATATTGTGGACGGTTACCCTGCCGTTACTCATGTTATGGTTGACGGAAAGCTTGTCTCAAAGGTTAAATACAGGAGGCAGACGGTATGAACATTTTAAAAATAAATAAACTGACAAAGAACTTTTTCCTGCATAATGCAAACCGTGAGATACATTCCTGCCGGAACATAAGCTTTACTCTTGAAGAGGGAAAATTCCTTGGTATAGTGGGTCGCTCCGGAGCAGGAAAATCCACCATATTAAAATGTATTCACCGTACATATATCCCTACCGATGGTGAGATAATCTACAACAGTAAAGCGTTCGGAGAGATAAATCTGACTACTGCGACAGAACGTGAAATACTGTATCTGCGTAATCATGAGATCGGATATGTTTCGCAGTTTTTGAATGTTATGCCAAGAACTACCGCAAAGGAACACGTTATGAATGCGCTGACGGAAACGGGTCACAGCGCTCATGAAGCAAAGGAAAAGGCTGAGAAAATGCTTGATTATTTCCGCCTGCCCGAAAACCTGTGGGATATTTACCCCAACACATTTTCCGGCGGAGAACGGCTCAGACTTAACCTTGCCCATACCATGGTAAAGCGTCCCCGCCTTATGCTGCTGGACGAGCCTACCGCTTCTCTTGACGACCAGTCAAAGCTGTTGGTACGTGATATGATTTTAAGTCTGAAAAATGAAAACACAAGTATGATTGGTATATTTCACGATCTGAAATTCATGGACGGGATCTGCGACAATGTATTTAATATTTCGGAGGGAACTTTTGAATGATAAAAGCTGATATGCATATACACTCCACAGTATCGGACGGCAGCTTTACAATACCTGAACTTATCAGCCGTGCCAAGGAAAACAGTCTGGATGCAATAGTGATCACCGACCATGACACGCTTTCCCACTCAAAGCAGCTGCCGGAACATTCCGGAATAAGGGTGACTGCCGGAATAGAAATTTCCGCCTTTGATTATGAGAAAAATTTTCGTGTACATATTCTGGGATATAACATCAGAAATATTGATTTGATTGAAAAGACTGTGCGTCCCACGCTGGAAGCACGTCATGAAAATTCTATTAAACAGATAGGTATTCTTAATCAGTACGGTTATGAAATTGATATAAACGAGCTGAGAAAAGCTGACGGCAAATACATATACAAGCAGCATATTATGGAGAATCTTGTCAGACGTAAAAAAGCAGATGAAATGTTCGGAAATTTCTATTACAGTACTTTTAAAAACGGCGGTATCTGCGCCTTTGATATCAGATATATATCCCCTCTAGAGGCTCTGAAGGCCATAAAGAATTCGGGAGGGCTTGCTGTTCTGGCACACAGTGGTCAGCAGCAGAATTTCAGCCTTATACCGGAGCTTGTTAAAAACGGTCTGGACGGTCTGGAGCTTAATCACCATTCTCATTCGCCCAAGGACAGGGAAACCATCAGAG
>OLRE01001754.1_pt1 | contig 19938 bp, 17 predicted proteins | sample 1672461 | NCBI WGS metagenome assembly OLRE01 (sample SAMEA3136688, study PRJEB25190) | human gut metagenome | biome: human gut; feature: human-associated habitat; material: faeces | place: Austria | collected 2013
GACTATGCCAAAATACGTCTTTTAATGCGTCCTTTGACGTACTCAAATGCCTCAATCCCGCATAAACACTGGGTTTATTTATCCAAGCTCTTCATCGTCGGGAACAGGATCACATCGCGGATGGAGCTCGCGCCGCACAGCAGCATGGCGCAGCGGTCAATGCCGAAGCCCAAGCCGCCGGTGGGCGGCATGCCGTATTCGAGCGCCATGACGAAGTCCTCGTCCATCATGTTTGCCTCTTCATCGCCGTGGGCGCGCTTTTCGGCCTGTGCTTTGAAGCGCTGATACTGGTCAATGGGGTCGTTGAGCTCTGAGAAGGCGTTGCCCATCTCGCAGCCGCAGATGAACATCTCATAGCGCTCGGTGAGCGCGGGCTGCTCGGGGCTGCGCTTGGCCAGCGGGCTGACCTCCACGGGGTACATGGTGATGAATGTCGGCTGGATGAGCGTGGACTCGACCTTCTGGTCGAACGTCTCATAGAGCGCGTTGCCCCACGTGTGGGCGACGTTTTCCATGTCCACGCCCACGCTCTTGGCGAGGGCGACTGCCGCGTCCGCGTCGCCGAGGATGGCCATGAAGTCCGCCCCCGTGACGTCCTTGACAGCGTCGGCCATGGTCACGCGGCGCCAGCTCGGCGTGAGGTCCACATCGTGGCCCAGCCACTGGAGCTGATACGTGCCGAGAATCTCCTTGGCCGCGCCGGAGAGGATGCCCTCGAGGATGTCCATCATGCCGTCGAGGTTGGTATAGGCCTGATAGAGCTCACAGGTCGTGAACTCCGGATTGTGCTTGGTGTCCATGCCCTCGTTGCGGAAGATGCGGCCGACCTCATACACGCGCTCAATGCCGCCGACGATCAGGCGCTTGAGGTGCAGCTCGGTCGCAATGCGCATATACATATCAATGTCAAGCGTGTTGTGGTGCGTGATGAACGGGCGCGCCGTCGCGCCGCCGGCGATGGGGCTGAGCACGGGGGTCTCGACCTCCATGAAGCCCAGGCCGTCCAAATAGCGGCGCAGATAGGCCACGAACCGGCTGCGGATCTGGAAATTGCGCTTGCTCTCAGGGTTCATGATGAGATCCACATAGCGCTGGCGGTAGCGCAGCTCCGTGTTCGTCATGCCATGGAACTTCTCCGGCAGCGGGCGCAGGGACTTGCTGAGCAGCGTGACCTGCTGCACGTGGATGGAGATCTCCCCTGTCTTGGTCTTGAACGCATAGCCGCGCACGCCGATGATGTCGCCAATGTCATACTTGCGGAAATCGGCAAACTCCTGCTCGGTGACGGCGTCCTTGCGGACGTAGAGCTGGATCTGGCCGCGGTCGTCCTGAATGTCGCAGAAGATGGCCTTGCCCATGCCGCGCTTGGACATGATGCGGCCGGCGGCCTGCAGCGTTTTGCCGTCATAGGCGTCAAAATCGTTCTTGATATCCGCCGAATAGGCGCTGCGCTCAAAGCGCGTCTGCACAAAGGGGTCGCGCCCGGCGTCCTGCAGCGCCTTGAGCTTGTCGCGGCGCACCTGAAGGATCTCGGACAGGGACGGCTCTGCCGCCGCCTGCTGGTTCTTTCTCTCTTCGTTCATGATGGACTCCTCAGTCTTCGTTTTCGACGGCAATGATCTTAAACTGCAGCTCGCCGACCGGGGCTGTTACCGTGACGGTCTCGCCGACCTTGTGGCCCTTGAGTGCGAAGCCGAACGGGCTGTCGTCCGAAATGCAGCCCTCCATGGGGTTGGCCTCCTGCGAGCCGACGATGGTGTACTCCTCTTCCGCGTCCTCGTCGACGTCGAGCACGCGCACGTGGCTGCCGATGGTCACGACGTCCGCCGCGACCTCGACCTTCTCCACGACCTCGGCGTTCTCGATCAGGTCCGTGATCTCGGCAATGCGGGAGTAGAGCTTGCCCTGCTCCGTCTTGGCCTCGTCATACTCGCTGTTCTCCGACAGGTCGCCGAACGAGCGCGCCTCCTTGATGAGCTCCGCGACTTCTTTCTCGCGGGTCGTCTCGAGGTAATGCAGTTCTTCCTTGAGCGTGTCCAGACGCTCCTGACTCATCTTATATCTGCTGTCGATCGCCATAATCCGTCTCCTTATATCATTGAAATTTCAGTATATCTCCGTTGATTCAGCGCAGCGCAGCGATCGCTGCCTCAAGCTGCGCATCGACATCACTGTCCGCGGCCGGGGCCACGACGACATCCGGCACAAGGCCGCCCTGCTCGGACAGGTCCACGCGGTTGGGCGTGAGATACTTCCGGCTCGAGATGTGCACGGCGCTGCCGTCCGGAAGCGCGATGGTCGTCTGGCTGCGGCCCTTGCCGGTCGTGTTCTGGCCGACGATGGTCGCCCAGTCATACTCCTGCAGCGCGGCCGCGAAAAACTCCGCCGCACTGTAGGTATTGCCGTTGACGATGACCGCCATCGGCACTTTGACGCAGACGCTGTCGCTCTGCGTGACGGTCTCTTTTCCGTTGCCGTCGACGCTCACGAACAGGTCGCCCTGCGGCAGCAGGTGATCCAGGATCGTGATGAGCTCCGAGAGCAGGCCGCCGGGGTTATCGCGCAGGTCGAACACCAGCGACTTTGCGCCGAGGTCCAGCAGCTTATCGACTGCCTGTACGGCACGGCTGCCGCCGCCGGTCTCAAAGTTGCGGATCTGGACATAGCCGACGCCGTTATCCATGAGCTTATACGTCACGGGATCGGTGTAAATGACCGTACAGTCGAGCGTGACGGTCTGGCTCTTGCCGGCGGAGTCCTGAATGGTGAGCTTGAGCGTCTTGTTGAGCTTGGCGCGGATGGTGCTCTGCACGTCCGAGAGCGTCTTGCCCGTGACGTCCTCACCGTCGATCGCCGTGATGATGTCCCCCTGCTGGAGGCCGGCCTTCGCCGCGGGCGAGTCGCTCGTCACGGCTGTGATGCGAAAGCCCTTCGTCTTGTCGTCGAGCTGGATGGTCACGCCGATGCCGGCGTACTCATTGTTGGAGTACATCTGATAGGCCTTGTATTCCTCGGCCGTCATGTAATAGCTCCATTTATCGCCGATGGCGCTGATGATCGCGCTCGATGATGCATCGCTGATCGCCGTATCGTCCGCGTCGCCGATATAGTCTTTATCCACGACCTGCTTGACCTGCGCAAACTTCAGCGCAAGCTTATAGTTGCTGCTGCCGCCGAACTTGCCGACGAAGATCATCGACGTGACCAGCGCAGTCACCAGAATACAGATCACACAGGCAAGGATACTCGCCCTCCAGCCATGCATTCTGCCGCTTTTTCTGCGGGCGGGCACTTTTTCCGACGCCTGTTCCTGTGGCTTGTGTTCGTCCATGCTATCCCTCCGGGTCCATTTGCCGCCTGCATCGGGCAGCCCCAATGCAGCAGATGAGCCGGGCAGCCATTTTCCGGCTGCCCGGCAGTTTCATTCAGTCAAAATATGTCCGATCAGCGCGCATAGTTGAGCGGGTTCTGGCGCACGCCGTTGACCGTGACCTCCCAGTGCAGATGCGGGCCGGTGGAGTTGCCGGTCGAGCCGACATAACCGATCGTCTGGCCCTTGGAGACCTTCTGGCCGGAGGAGACCGCGATGGAACTCATGTGGCCATAGAGCGTGGTGATGCCGTTGCCATGGTTGATGACGACACAGTTGCCGTAACCGGACACAGCGCCGGCCGTGATGACCGTGCCGCCGTCGGCCGCAACGATGCTCGCGCCATAGCTCGCGCCGATGTCCACACCGGAGTGATACTTCTGCGTGTGATAGATCGGGTGGTAGCGCCAGCCGAACTCCGACGTGATCGTATGGCAGGACGGGCACGGCCACATCATGGAGCCGGTGGCGCCGTTGTCCTTGCCCGCATCATAGCTGGGGTCGTTTTTCTTGTTCGCCTCTTCCTGGCGGCGCAGATCCTCGACCTGCTTATCGATCTGCGACTGCACGTTCTGCTGCTGCTGCTCGTACTGATCGTAGACGCTCTTATAAGCGTTGATATCCGACTCCAGGCTGGCGAGCAGCGCGTTGGCCTCGGACACCTTCTGCTGCAGCTCGACCTGCTTGGTCTCCAGCTCGGACTGCTTATCCTGCAGCTCGGTACGGGCGTCCTCAAGCTCGGCCTTGACGGTCTCGACCTTTTCACGGGCGGCCGTCATGTCGGCCTGCACCTGTTTATTATATGCAATGACCTCGCCGACCATGTCCATACGGGCAAGGAGGTCGGACAGACTGGTCGCCTCGAGCAGAATGGCGATGTAGGACATCTGGCCGTACTCCTCAAGATGGCGCACGCAGCCGCGGAAGCGCACCGTCTGCGCCTCTTCTTCCTGCTTGGCTTCCTCGAGCTCAACGCCCTTGTCCTCGATCTGCTGGTCATAGGCCGTGATCTGCTGCTTGACGACCTCGATCTCCTGCTGCGCCAGATCGTTCTCCTGATCCAGCGCGGCCTTCTGATCGACCACACTGGCCTTCTTAGAGCGGAGATTGTTGATGGTTTTCTGCTGCTCCTTCTGCTTGGCCTGCAGCTCCTTACGCTGCTGCGTGAGCTGGTTGATCTCCGACTGCGACGCCGCGCTGGCATTGATCGGGATCAGCGCCGTCATGAGCGAAACGATAAAAATCAACGCAAGCAGCACACAAATGACGGATCGAACGACTTTGCGGTTCATCTTCATTCAATTTCCTCCTTAAACTTTCAGATAGTTGCGAATGGCCGTGAGGCCGCCGAACACGCCGACGAGCACACCCACGCCAAGGAACACCAGCAGCAGCGGCAGCGCCACGGATGCAAACGGGAGCACCGTGATGATACCGGCCGCCATGGTGGACATGATCTTGCTGACGATCAGGCTGTAAAGTCCCCACTGGAGCAGGAACGCGACCAGGCCGCCGACCAGGCCGAGCACAAGGCCCTCGACCACAAACGGCAGACGGATGAAGCCATTCGTCGCACCGACCATCTTCATGATGGCGATCTCTTCACGCCGGCCGAACGTGGCCAGCTTGATGGTGTTGGTCATAATAAACAGGGACACCGCGATGAGGATCACGATCAAAACGACGGAGACAACGCTCACAATGTTCCGGAACGTAATAAAGTTTTCCGCGTAATCCAGGTGCGCGGTCACATCGGCGATGCCGTCGACATTCTTGAGCGCGGCCTGCGTGTCCTTCATGAGCGACAGATCGTCGAGCGTCACGACGTAGCGATGACGAAAGACCGAGGCGTCAATGTTGTCAAAGAGGTCGGAGTCATACTCGGCCTCGAACGTCTGCATGGCCTGCTCGCGCGTGACGAATTCGACCGTGGCGACATTCGGCACCGCGGCGACCTGGGGCTCGATGGCCCGGGCCTCGTCCTCCGAGAGCGTCTCATCGACGTAGGCAATGACCTCGTTCTGATTTTGCAGGCGGTCGATGTTCGCGTCGATGTTGAGCGTCAGCAGCGAAAAGCTGCCCATGATGAGCAGGCACGCGATGATGATCGTGATCGACGCGAAGGACATGAAACCGTGCGTGAAGATGTTTTTCACGCCCTGCGTCATCAGGTAGTTGAATCTATTCAGCTTCATATCCGTAGTACCCGTCCAATCCGTCACTGATGACTCTTCCGGCGTCGATAGAGATGACGCGCTTGGAAAAAGCGTCGACCAGTTCCTTTTCGTGCGTCACCACGAGGACCGTGGTGCCGAGCTCGTTGATCTTCTCCAGCAGCAGCATCAGCTCCAGACTGCGCACCGGGTCGAGGTTGCCGGTCGGCTCGTCCGCGATGATCATGCGCGGATTGTTCACGAGCGCGCGGGCGATGGCCACGCGCTGCTGCTCACCGCCGGAAAGCTCCGCCGGAAAGCGCTTTTCCCGGTCGGCCAGGCCGACCAGCTCGAGCACCTGCGGCACGCGGCGGCGGATCTCCTTGTTGGAAGCTCCCACCACGCGCATGGCAAACGCAACGTTTTCATACACCGTCATTTTGTCGATCAGGCGGAAATCCTGAAAAATGACGCCCAGTGTCCGGCGCAGCTTCGGCAGCTTGCGGCGCTTGATGCCCTGCATGTCAAAGCCGTTGACCGTGATCTGTCCGGATGTGGGGCTCAGCTCGCCGGTGATCAGTTTGATGATCGTCGTCTTGCCGGAGCCGGACGGCCCGACCAGAAACACAAACTCGCCCTCGTTGATCGTAAAACTGATCCCATTGAGGGCCGCAGCCTCCGTGTTCCCGTAGACCATCTTCACATCGTTCATTTGAACCATAAGATGTCCTCCAATATGTTGGGCTTACGCCCGCCCGGGTAGGTCTCAGAACTTGGCAGTGTTCTGAGAATCGAGGTATTGCTTTACCATGACCGCGACCTTGAAGAGGATTGCATCCTCAAACTCGCGCAGATCCAGGCCCGTGATCTTCTTGACTTTCTCCAACCGGTATACCAAAGTGTTTCGATGGACGTAGAGCTTGCGCGCCGTCTCCGAAACGTTGAGATTGTTCTCAAAGAAGCGATTGATCGTGTCGAGCGTGTCCTCATCGAGCGCCTCGATGGGGTTTTTCTTGAACGCTTCGGACAGGAACATCTCGCACAGCGTCGTCGGCAGCTGATAAATGATGCGGCCGATGCCGAGGTTGTCATAGTGAATGACCGGCTTCTCGTTTTCAAACACCTTGCCGACCTCGATGGCGACCTGCGCCTCCTTATAGCGGTCGGCCAGCTCGCGCAGGTGGTTGGCCGTCGTGCCGATGCCGATGACCGTCTGCACGTGCAGCTCCGTGTGCACGGCGCGCTCAATGCTCTCGGCCAGCGCGCAGACATCCTCCGAGGTCTCGTCCGGCGTCATTTCCTTGATGACGACAATGTCCGACTCGCTCACGCTGAGCACGAAATCATGCTGCCGGTCCGGGAACATGTTCTGGATCAGCTCGAGCACGGCGATATCCGTCACGTTCACCTGACGCACCAGCAGCACAGCGCGCGGCACGTCGGTGGTAAAATGCAGCTCCTTGGCGCGCACATACACGTCGCCGGGGAGAATGTTGTCCGAAATGATGTTCTTAACGAAGGCGGCCTTATTGTGCTTTTCCTCAAAGTTCGTGCTGGCCTCCGTCATGCCGACGGCCGCGAGAATGCAGATGCTGCGCGCCGTCTGGTCATTGCCCTCGACAAACACGGCATACTCAAAACGCGCCGTGCTGGCAGACAGAATCTTATACGTGCGTGCGTCCGTTGCAAACAGCTGCTCCTGCACTTCACCCACCGCGGCCTGAAAGTCATCCAGGCGCGAGCCGATCATCGAAAGCTCACTGCAGGCAATGACAAACCCCTGCTCGTCCACAACACCAATGCAGCGCGTGGTGGCATCTTTCATCTGAACGATCACGCCCTGAAAAATTCTGCTCGACATATCTTTTCCTCCTACGAACGGCCGCCGCAGTCTCCCACAGCACCTACCAATTTCCTACTTTACATAATAGACGATTTATGTGCATTTTTCAATAGAAAAATGGTCGTTTTTTGTGAATAATTTTCGAAATTTCGTGAGATAGTCGGATAATTTCCCGAACTTTTGTAAATTATCACGAAGCTGGAAGCGAGAAAACGAGCATCGCCTCAGCGGGCTGCAATTCCCGATAAGCGCCCGGTGACAGCGCGGGATCGAGCGTCAGCGCCCCGATCGACAGCCGGTGCAGCTGCGAAACGGGCGTCCCGCAGCCGGCCAGCATCCGCTTGACCATATGATATTTCCCTTCATAGACCGTGACGCGGCAGCCCCCCTGCTCCGGCAGCAGCTCCAGCCGGGCGGGCAGGCACTGCGTCCCGTCGCCGAGGACAACGCCCTGTGCAAAGCGGTCCACATCCGCGCTCGTGGGCTGTCCATCCGTGCGCGCGAAGTAGACCTTCGGCACGTGCTTTTTCGGCGTGATGACACGGTGGACATAGTCCCCGTCGTCCGTAACGAGCAGCAGGCCGGTCGTGTCCTTATCGAGCCGCCCAGCGGGCACGAGCCCGAAGCGCCGCAGCTCCGGCGGGAACAGATCGAGCACCGTCGGCTGACTGCGGTCGGCCGTCGCGGTGAGGACGCCGGCGGGTTTATGGAGCATATAGTAATGATATGCCTGATAGCGCAGGATCTGTCCGCGCAGGCAGACGACAGCGGTCTCCGCGATCTTCTGCTCCGGCGCGCGGGCGGGCACACCGTCGACCGTGACCTCACCGCGGCGGATATACGCCTTGGCCTCGCGCCGGGAAGCGGCGCCGGTATCGGCCAGATATTTGTCCAGACGGATCATGTGCGCCCCTCCTTTACGGCCATTGGATGTATTATAACATATCCGGCGGCAAATTTGAATAGGCTTGTTCCGAGGTGTGGTTATGAAGCTCAAATCCTTTCACTGGACAAGACGGACGGTCGTGTATGCGCTCATCGGTCTGGCCGTGCTGCTGGCGCTGGCCGTCATCTGGCGCAGCAACGGCGGCGTGCTCTCGGCGCACTACAACGTCACGACGACGGACGGGCGCATTGCCTATCTGCAGGCGCTCGGCTGGGAGGCGGATCCCGCGACGGAAACGGCGCAGGAGATCGTGATCCCGCGTGTGTTCAGCGGTGTATTCAGCGATTACAACGCCCTGCAAAAGCAGCAGGGATTTGACCTGTCCACTTACGCCGGCGAGACGTGCACAGCCTATACCTACCGCGTGACGAACTACGAGGGCTCGACGGACACCGTGCTCGCGCAACTGTTCGTCTACCGCAACCGCGTCATCGGCGGCGACATCCACGCGACGGCGATGGACGGCTTCATGCACGGTCTGCGGTGAATGGGCGAAAAAAACTCCCGGCACGAATGTGCCGGGAGTTTTGGTTTCGTTCGGGTTCAGGCAGATGCCTTGGGGCTCAGGCGAGCGCCGTCCAGCGCTCAATGCCGGTCAGCTCCGTAAAGGTGTGGCCGACCGAGGCCTCGGTGACTGCGGTGTAGTACCATGCGCCGGGCGTGACGTCGGTAAAGTGCGACGCTGCCTGCGCATTGGCCTGCACGAACGTCAGGTCGCAGCTGCGGCCAAGCACGCGGTTGAGGATAGTCACCGCCTCGGCGCGCGTGATGGTCTGGTTCGGGTGGAACGTGCCGTTGCTGTAGCCCTTGATGGCGCCGGCATTGGCCAGCGTGCTGACCGCGACCACGTACCACTTGCCGGCCGGAACATCGCTGAAGCCATTGTCGCTGCGGTCATACTGCTTGTGCGCCTGTGCGGTCATGAGCTCATAGAGCAGCTTGGCCGCCTCGGCGCGCGTGAGCGTGCCGTTGGGCACAAAGGTGGTCGCGGTGCGGCCGGGAACATAGGCGTTGTGGTTGGTCGTATCCAGCAGGCCGGTCGACTGCGCCGGCTCCGTGCCGGTGCCGCTGCCGCTGTTGTTGCCCATCTGGGAAATGTACTTTTCCAGCAGCGCCATCGCCTGCTGGAGCGTGATGGTGCGGCTGTTGTAGAGCGCACAGATGATCGTCACAATGTTCTTCAGGTTCATATTCGCCGAAGAAATGAGCTAAGACAGCAGCTGCGCGATCTGATCGTTTGTGAGGATGCTGCCGGCAAAGCCCGTCAGGATGGCATTGATGCCGGTCTGCGTCATACCAAAGGCTTTCAGGATCTCGGCAAGCGCCTGCTGGGCGGCCTCGCTGTTCGCGCCGCCGGCGGCAATGTCGCCGATGACCTGACCGAAGTTGATGTTCACCGTGTTGCCGGTGATGGTGATGATGCCGTGCATGTAGTTATTGTTGCTGGCGATGTCCTTGAACAGATCGCCCACGTCCACGTTCACGATGCCGTGGACGAAATTGCTGTCGCTGCCAATGTGGTCGACCAGATCCTTAATATTTACGCCGACAATGCCGTGAATGAAGTTATCGTCATTGGCGATGTCGATCCGGCTCAGGATCTCACTGAGCAGGCCGTTGTGCAGCTGGCCATAGGCCGTGTCGGATGTGCTGGTCTCCGCCTCCGTGGTGTCTGCCGCGAAAGCCGGGACAGCAGCGAGACTGAATGCCAGCGCCAGGGCCAGTATCAGGCTCAATGTCTTGCGCATTTTTTCATGGAATTTTGCCTCCTTTAAGTTCCAAGCAAACATACATAGAAAAGGTGCCGGCAAAATGTCGGACACAGGTGTCCGCATCCCATCGGCGCGAAGCCAGGAGCTTTTTTTACCACGAAATATAGGCCGCAATTCTTAAAAAAGCATTTGAAAAGTAATTAAAGTTTCGTGCTTGAAACAATTTTGTCGAAAAACAAAAAAATTCCTCTCCGGCAGATGCCGGAGAGGAATTTTGCATGCTGAAAATTACTCGTTGATGGCGATGACAACACCGGAACCAACGGTACGGCCGCCTTCACGGATAGCGAAACGCAGGCCAACCTCGATCGCGATCGGGGTGATCAGCTCGACGTCCATGTCGACGTTATCGCCGGGCATGCACATCTCAACACCCTCGGGGAGGCTGATGACGCCGGTCACGTCGGTGGTACGGAAGTAGAACTGGGGACGGTAGTTGTTGAAGAACGGGGTGTGACGGCCGCCCTCTTCCTTGGACAGAACGTAAACCTGGCCCTTGAACTTGGTGTGCGGGTGGATGGACTTCGGAGCAGCGAGGACCTGGCCACGCTCAACGCCCTTCTTGTCGATGCCGCGGAGCAGGCAGCCGACGTTGTCGCCAGCCTCGGCGAACTCGAGGGTCTTGTGGAACATCTCGGTGCCGGTGACGGTGGTCTCCTGGGTGTCCTTGATGCCGACGATCTCGACCTTATCGCCAACCTTGACGATGCCACGCTCGACACGGCCGGTAACGACGGTGCCGCGGCCGGAGATGGTGAACACGTCCTCGATGGGCATCAGGAACGGCTTGTCAGCAGCACGGTCCGGAGTCTTGATCCAAGTGTCAACAGCGTCCATGAGCTCCCAGATGCACTTGTACTCGGGGGCCTTCGGATCGGTGGACTCGGAGATCAGCGCGTTCAGAGCGGAGCCCTTGATGATCGGGGTGTCGTCGCCCGGGAAGTCGTACTTGTCGAGCAGCTCACGGACTTCCATCTCGACGAGCTCAAGCAGCTCGGGATCGTCGACCTGGTCAACCTTGTTCAGGAACACCAGAACGTACGGAACGTTGACCTGACGGGCAAGCAGCAGGTGCTCACGGGTCTGAGCCATCGGGCCGTCGGAAGCAGCGATAACGAGGATCGCGCCGTCCATCTGAGCAGCGCCGGTGATCATGTTCTTGATATAGTCGGCGTGGCCCGGGCAGTCGACGTGCGCATAGTGGCGGCCCTTGATCTCGGTGCCGTCAAGGCCGATGCGGTCGTCGGTCTGGTACTCAACGTGAGCGGTGTTGATCGTGATGCCACGCGCTTTTTCTTCCGGAGCCTTATCGATCTGATCGTAGGCGGCGAACTCGGCGCTGTTCGGGTCAGCCAGGGACAGAACCTTGGTGATCGCAGCGGTCAGGGTGGTCTTGCCGTGGTCGATATGGCCGATGGTGCCGATATTGACATGGGGCTTGGTTCTATTGTACATCTGCTTTGCCATTAGAATATCCTCCTAATTCTAAAATGATGTCGTGACTTACTTTCTTATAAGGCACATTGTGCCGGTTGCGCAGGTCAGTTGCTGCCGTGGATGATCTTCTCCTGAAGAGACTTCGGCAGCTCTACGAAGTGGCTGGGCTCCATGCTGTAGGTCGCGCGGCCCTGCGTTTTGCTGCGCAGGTCGGTCGCATAGCCGAACATGGATGCCAGGGGCACGTTCGCCGTGACGATCGCCGCACCGTTGCGGATGTCCGTACCGGCGATCTGACCGCGGCGGGCATTGATATCGCCCATCACGTCGCCCATATAGCTTTCCGGCGCCGTAACGACAACCTTCATAATGGGCTCGAGGAGCGTCGGGCCGGCCTTCTGGCAGGCCTCCTTGAATGCCATGCTGCCGCAGATCTTAAACGCCATCTCGGACGAGTCGACCTCGTGATACGAGCCGTCGAGCAGCGTGACTTTCACGTCCACGACCTCGTAGCCCGCAAGCACGCCGGCCTGCATCGCGCCCTGGATGCCCTGATCCACACAGGGGATAAACTCTTTCGGGATCGCACCGCCGGTGATCTGGTTGATGAACTCGTAACCCTTGCCGGGCTCGTTGGGTTCCACCATGAGCTTGACGTGTGCAAACTGGCCTTTGCCGCCGGTCTGGCGCGCGTAGCGCGTGTCCACCGTAGCGGCCTTGGTGATGGTCTCCTTGTAAGAGACCTGAGGTCTGCCGACATTCGCCTCGACGCGGAACTCACGCAGAAGGCGATCGACGATGATCTCCAGATGGAGCTCGCCCATGCCGGCGATGATGGTCTGGCCCGTTTCCTCGTCCGTGTAGGCCTTGAAGGTGGGGTCTTCCTCGGCAAGCTTGCCGAGAGCGATGTCCATCTTCTCCTGCCCGGCCTTGGTCTTGGGCTCGATTGCTACGCGGATGACCGGTTCCGGGAACTCCATCGACTCGAGCACGATCGGGTACTTTTCGTCGCAGAGCGTGTCGCCGGTCGTCGTATTCTTGAGACCGACCGCCGCCGCAATATCACCGGAATAGACCTGCGTGATATCCTCGCGGTGGTTGGCATGCATCAAAAGGATGCGGCCCAGACGCTCGCGCTGGCCCTTGGTGGAGTTCAGGACGGATTTGCCGGCTTCGATCGTGCCGGAATAGACACGGAAGAACGCCAGACGGCCGACGTAGGGGTCGGTCATGATCTTGAAGGCCAGAGCAGAGAACGGCTCGGAATCGTCCGCGGAGCGGTGCTCGACCTCATCCGTCTTGGGCACCGTGCCGGTGATCGGCGGGATGTCCAGCGGGGACGGCATATAATCGACGATGGCGTCCAGCAGCTTCTGCACGCCCTTGTTCTTATAGGACGTGCCGCACACGATCGGGACGAACTTGACCTGCGTCGTGGCCTTGCGGATGGCCGCCTTGATCATTTCGGTGGGGATTTCCTCACCTTCCAGATACATCTCCATGATCTCGTCGTCGAAATCGGCGACGGCCTCAAGGAGCTGCGTGCGGTACTCTTCGGCCTCGGCGCGCATGTCCTCGGGGATCTCCTCGACGCGCATATCCTTGCCAAGATCGTCGTAGTAGACGTCCGCCTTCATCTCGAGCAGGTCGATGATGCCGCGGAAGTCCGCCTCGGAGCCGATCGGCAGCTGGATCGGAACAGCGTTGCAGCGCAGGCGCTCATGCACCATGTCGACAACGTTGTAGAAGTTCGCGCCCATGATGTCCATCTTGTTGATGTAGATCATGCGGGGAACATTGTAATGGTCAGCCTGTCTCCAGACCGTCTCGGACTGCGGCTCAACGCCGCCCTTGGCACAAAGGACCGTCACGCAGCCGTCGAGCACGCGCAGGCTGCGCTCGACCTCAACGGTGAAGTCGACGTGGCCCGGGGTGTCGATGATATTGATGCGGTTGCCCTTCCAGAAGCAAGTGGTCGCAGCGCTCGTGATCGTGATGCCGCGCTCCTGCTCCTGCGCCATCCAGTCCATGGTGGCGGTGCCTTCATGGGTCTCACCGAGCTTGTGGTTGACGCCCGTGTAGAACAGAATGCGTTCCGTCGTGGTCGTCTTACCGGCGTCGATGTGCGCCATGATGCCAATGTTTCTTGTGTTTTCAAGGGAATATTGTCTGGGCATAATTGATAGCTCCTAGTCGGAAGATTACCAGCGGAAGTGCGCGAACGCCTTGTTGGACTCGGCCATCTTGTGCGTGTCTTCGCGCTTCTTCACAGCAGCGCCGGTGTTGTTGCAGGCATCCATGATCTCGCCTGCGAGGCGCTCCTTCATGGTCTTTTCGCTGCGCTTGCGGGCATAGCCGGTCAGCCAGCGCAGGCCGAGCGTCTGGCGTCTCTCAGGACGCACTTCCATAGGAACCTGGTAGGTCGCACCGCCGACGCGGCGGGCCTTGACTTCGAGGCTCGGCATGATGTTATTCATGGCTTCGGTAAACGCATCGAGCGGTTCCTTGCCGGTCTTTTCCTTGATGATGTCAAAAGCATCGTACACGACCTTCTGAGCAACACCCTTTTTGCCGTCGAGCATCACGCTGTTGATGAGCTTGGTCACCAGAACGCTGTTGTACATCGGATCCGGCAAAATTTCTCTTTTGGGAACGTTACCTCTTCTGGGCACTTTACTTCCCTCCTTCATATAATGATTTCATAGGTACTTCGCAGAAGCTTTCTTCTGCGTTTGTGCCTGCCAAGAGGTTTCTATAAAATATATATAAAAAACGCTTGGCAAGGCTTTGCCTTGCAAAAGGCAGGAAAAATGCTAATTGGACAGAAGAATCTTACTTCTTCTTGCCGGCCTTCGGGCGCTTTGCACCGTACTTCGAGCGAGCCTGCATACGTCCCTGAACGCCCTGCGTATCGAGCGTGCCGCGGATGATGTGGTAACGAACGCCAGGAAGATCCTTAACACGGCCGCCGCGGATCATAACGACGCTATGCTCCTGCAGGTTGTGACCGATGCCCGGGATGTAGGCGGTTACCTCGTAGCCGTTGGTCAGACGCACACGGGCGATCTTACGAAGCGCGGAGTTCGGCTTCTTGGGGGTAGAGGTACGCACGGCAGTGCAGACGCCTCTCTTCTGAGGTGCGCTCAGATTGGTCTCGCGGTTCTTCAGGGTGTTGAGGCCCTTCTGCATGGCGGGAGACGTGGACTTGTAGGTGACTTTCTCTCTGCCCTTTCTCACCAACTGGTTAAAAGTAGGCATGGTTTTCCTCCTTTCCTCGAAAATGGATCTATTTATACGATGCCAAAAAACAGCATCGGATAAACCGTGATTCTGCCGGAAAATTTTCAGGAAATCCCGGCCATTTTTGTGCTTTTTACACAGGCATGACAAATCGGTGGGCGCACGCCCACGCAAAATAGGATTTTAGCATATTGCACAAGATTCGTCAAGCATTTTTATTCAAGACGGAAGCGAAAATTTCACCGGGATATGCAGGCATATCCCGGTGAAACGGTTGGTATTTGGCCGTTTAAAGCGCGTTGGAGATGTTGGCGAGATCGGACAGATCCACGCCGTCGTCCTCCGGCTCCGCGGGGACTGCCGGCTCCTCATTCGTCTCGAAGTTGCGGTAGCAGGCAAGGCCGCTGCCGGCGGGAATGAGCTTGCCGATGATGACGTTCTCCTTCAGGCCGACGAGGTGGTCGATCTTGCCCTTGATGGCGGCATCGGTCAGCACCTTCGTGGTCTCCTGGAAGGACGCAGCCGACAGGAAGCTCTCTGTGGCGAGCGACGCCTTCGTGATGCCCATAAGGACATGCTCAGCCGTCGCGGGCGTGAGCTCGGTCTCCCCTGCCGCGATGCGCTCGGCGATCGCGCGGTTGGCCGCGCGGAACTCATGCAGATCCACAATGGCGCCGGACAGCAGGTTCGTGCTGCCGGAATCGTCGATACGGACCTTGCGCATCATCTGGCGGACGATGATCTCGATGTGCTTATCGTTGATGTCAACGCCCTGCTGACGGTAGACCTTCTGGACTTCCTGAATGATATACTGTCGGCAGGCATCGACGCCGCAGATACGCAGCACGTCGTGCGGGCTGTACGCGCCGTTCGAAAGCGGCTGGCCCTTCGTGACCGTGTCGCCGTTGGCGACCAGAATGCCGGCGGAGTACGGCAGGTTGTACGTGACGGTCTCGCCGTCGACCGGGTTCGTGACCGTGACCGCATAGATGGAGGTCTTCTTCGTCTCCTCGATGCTGACGACGCCGGGGATCTCGGCGAGGGTGGCCATCTTCTTCGGCTTGCGCGCCTCGAACAGCTCTTCAACACGCGGAAGGCCCTGCGTGATATCGTCGCCGGCGACGCCGCCGGTGTGGAACGTACGCATGGTCAGCTGCGTGCCCGGCTCGCCGATGGACTGGGCGGCGATAACGCCGACCGCCTCGCCGATGTTGACCGGCTGGCCGATGGCCAGGTTGATGCCGTAGCACTTGGCGCAGACGCCGTTGCGCGCCTCACAGGTCATGACGCTGCGGATCTTGACTTCCTCGATGCCGTGCTCTTCGAGCGTCTTGGCATCGTCGGGCATGAGCATATGGTCGGTATCGAACAGCACCTCGCCGGTCTTGGGCGACACGACGGGCTCGGCCGGGTAGCGGCCGTGGATGCTCTCGCCGAGGCTCTGGACTTCCTGTCCCTTGTCGAACACGGCGCGGGCCATGATGCCGTCGGTCGTACCGCAGTCATCCTCGCGGATGATGACTTCCTGCGAGACATCGACCAAACGACGGGTCAGATAACCGGAGTCGGCAGTACGCAGTGCGGTATCGGCCAGGCCCTTACGGGCGCCTCGGGACGAGATGAAGTACTCGAGGACGGACAGACCCTCACGGTAGTTGGCCTTGATCGGGATCTCGATGGTCTTGCCGGCGGTGTTTGCGATCAGGCCGCGCATACCGGCGAGCTGACGGATCTGCGCCATGGAACCACGGGCGCCGGAGTCCGCCATCATATAGATGGGGTTGAACTCATCGAGGCAGTTCTGCAGGGCCGCCGTGACGTCCTTCGTGGTCTTTTCCCACTCGGACACGGCCAGACGGTAGCGCTCGTCCTCGGTGATGAAGCCGCGCTTGTACTTCTTCTCGATCGCAATGACCTTCTTCTCCGTGGCGGAGATGAGCGTTTTCTTCTCCTCCGGGACGGTCATGTCCGCGATGGAGATCGTGATGGCGCCGATGGTGGAATACTTGTAGCCGAGCGCCTTGACGTTATCGAGCACTTCGGTCGCAACGGTGAAGCCGTGCTTCTCGATGCAGCGGTCGATGATCTTGCCGAGCTGTTTCTTGCCGACCTTGAAGCTGACCTCGAGGTCGAACATGTGCTCGGGGTCGGTGCGGTCAACGTAGCCGAGATCCTGCGGGATGGGCTCGTTGTAGATGATGCGGCCGACGGTCGTCTCGATCGTGCGGTGCAGCGTCTCGCCGTTGACCTCGCGCGCCACGCGCACCAGGATCGGCGCATGCAGGCCGACATCGCCGTAGTTATAGGCCATGATAGCTTCATTCGGGTCGCGGTAGACCTTGAGCGGCTTATAGCTCGGGAGCTTGCTGCCCTCAGCCTCGGCCTTCTTGTGCGCGGCGACAAAGTCGTCCGCGTCGACGATCTCATTGACCGGCAGATCGGTATCGCCAGCATCGGTCACGAACACCTGCTCAGCGCCCTTCTCGGCCTTGCCGAGGCGAACGTAGGTCAGGTAGTATGCGCCGAGGATCATATCCTGCGTCGGCACGGTGACGGGGTGGCCGTCCTGCGGGCGGAGGAGGTTGTTTGCCGAGAGCATGAGGATGCGCGCCTCGGCCTGCGCCTCCGCGGACAGCGGGACGTGGATAGCCATCTGGTCGCCGTCGAAGTCGGCGTTGAACGCGGTGCAGCACAGGGGGTGCAGCTTGAGCGCACGGCCCTCGACCAGCACGGGCTCGAACGCCTGAATGCCCAGGCGGTGGAGCGTCGGTGCGCGGTTGAGCATGACCGGATGATCCTTGATGACGACCTCGAGCGCGTCCCAGACCTCGGTGCGCTGCTTGTCAACCATCTTCTTGGCGGACTTGATGTTGTTGGCAACACCGTCCTCGACGAGCTTTTTCATAACGAACGGGCGGAAGAGCTCGATGGCCATTTCCTTCGGCACGCCGCACTGATAGAGCTTCAGATCCGGGCCGACGACGATAACGCTTCGGCCGGAGTAGTCGACACGCTTGCCGAGCAGGTTCTGACGGAAGCGGCCTTGCTTGCCCTTGAGCATATCCGACAGGGACTTGAGCGCGCGGGAGTTGGCGCCGGTGACGGCACGACCGCGGCGGCCGTTGTCGATCAGGGCGTCAACAGCTTCCTGCAGCATGCGCTTCTCGTTGCGGACGATGATGTCCGGCGCGTTGAGCTGCATGAGGCGCTTGAGGCGGTTGTTGCGGTTGATGACGCGGCGGTAGAGGTCGTTAAGGTCGCTGGTGGCGAACCGTCCGCCGTCCAGCTGCACCATGGGGCGCAGGTCCGGCGGCATGACCGGGATCACGTCCAGGATCATCCACTCCGGCTTGTTATCGGAACCACGGAATGCTTCGATAACTTCCAAACGTTTTACAATACGAGCACGTTTCTGACCGGAAGAGTTGCGGAGTTCCTCCTTGAGGTTTGCTGACTCTTCTTCCAGATCGATACTCATCAGAAGTTCCATGATAGACTCTGCGCCCATGCCGGCGCGGAAACCGTCTCCATAGTTCTTTCTAGCTTCTTGATATTCTGCCTCAGACAAAATCTGCTTTGGCTGAAGGTTTACACCGTCCTGCACTTCCAATACGATATAAGATGCGAAGTACAACACTTTCTCTAAGTTTCTTGGAGAAACATCCAAGATCAATCCCATACGGCTAGGTATTCCTTTGAAATACCAAATATGAGATACCGGTGCTGCTAATTCGATATGACCCATACGCTCACGACGAACGCTCGCCTTGGTTACCTCAACGCCGCATCGATCACAGACAACACCTTTATAACGGATCTTCTTGTACTTACCGCAATGACACTCCCAGTCTTTGCTCGGTCCGAAGATCTTTTCGCAGAAAAGACCATCTTTTTCCGGCTTGAGTGTTCGATAATTGATCGTCTCCGGCTTCTTTACTTCGCCGCGTGACCACTCACGGATCTTTTCCGGAGATGCCAGACCAATCTTGATTGCATCATATACGATATGCTTCTCTTCCTTTACATTACTTTCTGCCATAGTAATCCTCCATCTACCCTTTCGGGCTACTCTATACGATCAATCCCTGTCTCTATACTAATGAGGGCTCATCCCCAAAGTCTGCCGCAAATTCAGCTTCCTGCAGCTCTTCTGCGGTACCCTCGGTATAACCTGCAGCTTCAAAGGACTCGCTACTGCTAAACGCAAAGTCTGCGCCACCATCGATCAACGGTGTGACATCTTCGCTGTTGTCGTTCTCTTCAACATTTTCACCCATAATAACTTCGTTACCATCTTCATCTAAAACAGTAACATCAAGCGCCAATGCCTGAAGCTCTTTGAGCATAAGATTCCGGAATGCCAGGATCTTCCTTGAAAGATTCCGGAATGCCAGGATCAGAGATATTGGCACCTTTAACGATTGCCTCGTAAGTCTTAACACGACCAACAACATCATCAGACTTCACAGTGAGGATCTCCTGCAAGGTATAAGCGGCACCATATGCCTCCAGTGCCCAAACCTCCATCTCACCGAAACGCTGTCCACCGAACTGAGCTTTACCACCCAATGGCTGCTGCGTTACTAAGGAGTAAGGACCTGTTGAACGTGCATGGATCTTATCATCTACCAAGTGGTGGAGTTTGAGATAGTGCATGAAACCAACGGTTACTGCTCCATCAAAGTATTCTCCGGTACGACCATCACGCAAACGAACTTTTCCGTCGCGGTTGATCGGAACGCCTTCCCACTCTTTGCGGTAATCCTGATTGTCGATCAAGTACTGGAACACCTCCGGATCCAAAAGATCTTTGTACTTGTCTTCAAAAGGTACGATATCTGTCAAGCGGCTAACTTCTTCTTCGTCACCAGCCTCTTGTGCTTCTGCAATCTTCTGCTCTTTTTCTGTCTGATCAAGTGGTGTATTCACATAATCATTTGCGAGCTCTAATGTATCCATGATGTCATACTCGTTAGCACCATCAAATACCGGTGTTCCGACATTAAAGCCAAGTACTTTGGCAGCGAGACTCAAGTGAATCTCCAAGACCTGACCAATGTTCATACGAGATGGCACACCCAAAGGATTCAATACAATATCAAGTGGACGACCATTTGGCAGGAATGGCATATCTTCTACCGGAAGAACGCGGGAAACGACACCCTTGTTACCATGAC
>OLRE01001772.1_pt1 | contig 19763 bp, 20 predicted proteins | sample 1672461 | NCBI WGS metagenome assembly OLRE01 (sample SAMEA3136688, study PRJEB25190) | human gut metagenome | biome: human gut; feature: human-associated habitat; material: faeces | place: Austria | collected 2013
TCTGAAGCTGCTCCATGATCTTGCCCGCAAAACGGTTGTGCAGCATCATACACCGCAGTTCCGGATTGGTTGTATGCACTGAAACATTGATGGGTTCCAGCTTGTATCGAATGATACGCTCCAACGCCTCGTCCTTCATGTTCGTCATAGTAATATAATTGCCCTGAAGGAAGGAAAGTCTGGAATCATCATCCTTGAAATACATCGTCTCACGCATGCCCTTCGGAAGCTGATCGATAAAGCAGAAAATACAGTTATTGCTGCAGGAGCGATAATCGTCCATCAGACTGGACTCGAATACGATACCGATATCTTCATCGTAATCCTTCTCAATCTCCAGCACTTCTTCCGTTCCATCAGCCGTGCGGATCAGCATTTCAATATATTCATCATTGACCAGATAATGATAGTCAAACACATCCTCGATATCCTGGCCATTGATAGCAAGGACTGTATCACCGGGCTGCAGCTCCATTTCCTCTGCAATACTACCGGGAACAATTGACTGGATCACATGTAAATGTTTCTTCATAATTCTTCTACTCCGTTTTCTAAACAGACGTATCGATCAGGGACAGAAACGCAGATAAACCGCCTCTTTGCCCATTTGTCTTTCGATGGGACCACAAAAGGTCCGGATGACAAGCTGTGCAGAGATCTGTCACAGACAAATGTTCAGGAAGAATGCCTGCATCTGTCAGTACATACCAATTGGCTTTCCACAAATCCAGCTGATACTTGCCATTGCCTTTATCAAGCAAAATATCTGCTGCCTCATCGGCTGTAAAATTGGCTCTGAAAGCCTCCGCCACATCATCGCTGACCTCATAACAGCTCCGGCAGATAGAAGGGCCAATGGCTGCAACGATATCCTTCGGCTCGGAGCCATAGACCTCATGCATCTTCTCAACGGTCTTCTGTCCGATATGACCAACCGTTCCCTTCCAGCCTGAATGAGATAGACCGATGGCTTTTCTAACCGGATCAACGAAATAAAGGGGCACACAATCCGCATATGATGTCACAAGAACAATTCCCGGAACATTGGTGATCATGCCGTCCACATCACTGTAATCCTGCGGTCTCAAAATGCCTTTGCCCCTGTCCTCCTCTGTGATGACACGGACATTGGTTGTATGCGTCTGATCAGACAAAACCATATCCTCCACACGCATATTCAGGGCAGCAGCCATTTTGCGATAATTCTCCAACACGGCATCCGGATCATCTCCGCGCTTGAAATTCAGATTCATCGACGAAAAAATACCGGTACTCACACCGCCTTTTCTCGTTGAAAAACCATGCTTCACAATGCCTGTGGCAGACAAATTCTTAAACTGTATATACGGCACGTGATTTTTCTCTTTTAATTCTGTTGTTCCGCTTCCTGTCACTGCTACCATCCTTTCGCTCCCTGATACTCAAATGCATTCTTATATAAAATCGGCCGTTCCTTCAAAAAAGCAACTACATCAAACCGGCAAAGCTGTTCCTCACTCACCTTATGCTTCAGCAAATATTGATCTGCAGCCAGACTGATCTGTCGCTGCTTCTTCCCATCAACTGCTTCAGAGGGTGACTGAACCCTGTCAGACTGTCTGTATTTGACTTCCACAAAAACAAGATAGTCACCATCCATGGCAATCAGGTCAATCTCTGCATGACGGCATCGGTAATTCGTTTCCAAAATCCGATAGCCACAGGATATCAGGTAATCTGCAGCCTCCTGCTCATAATAATGGCCTTTCTCGACATGGTTCATACACCGTCCCCCACTAAATGAAATTGGATATAAAACTTCTTCTGTGAATCGGCGTTGGTCCAAATGTCTTTAGTGCCGCCACATGCTCCGCTGTTCCATATCCTTTATTCTTTGCAAAATCATACTCAGGAAACAGTTTGTCATACTCACGCATCATACGGTCCCTTGTCACCTTTGCAATGATACTGGCCGCTGCAATAGAAAGGCTCTTGGCATCACCCTTGATAATCGGCACCTGTCTGCCCTCAATGCCCGGAATGGTCACCGCATCATTTAGGAATACTTCCGGCTTCGGTGTCAACTGACTCACAGCCTCCCGCATGGCCACATAATCTGCCTGAAGAATATTAATCTCATCAATCGTCTCCGGTAACGCAATGCCTACACCCACACTGACAGCCTTCTCCATAATCTCATCGTACAATTCTTCCCGCTTCTTCTCTGAAAGCTTCTTAGAATCATTGACATAAAGAATCGGACAGTTTATATCCAAAATAACAGCCGCTGCAACAACAGGACCGGCTAAAGGCCCCCGTCCGGCTTCATCAATGCCGCAGATAACACCGCATTCTCCATACTGTTTTTCATAAGAAAGCATCTTCTGCACACGATCAAGTTCTTTGTTGTACGCATCCAGTTTCTTCTGTGCCCTTTCCAGAATCTTGCCGACACCAATTCGACCATCTTCTCGGTAAGTTGTCATCAATTCCGGCAGTTTTTCTATTGATGCATTCTTGAACTTATCTCTGATTATCTCAATCTTTTCCTGAACCAATTTCTATCATTCCTCTTCTGACTGAGGCGGCTGTTCCAGTGTCACCTTTCCAAGTCTGAGACTTCTGAAATCATCAATCAACATGGAAGCTGCCTTGTCGATATTCGGCTCTCCGCCTTTCATCAAACAACATTTGGCAATAGCAATATCCGCCAGTACCTTCACACTGTCGTCACTCTCTTCAATACCATAACGAGAAGCCATCGTTCCCGGATAATTCTTACTCATATAATCTGCCAGCTTCATGGCAAGTTCTGTAATATTAAGGATATCATCCTTGATCGATCCGGAAATAGCAAGCTTCTGTCCTACTGCCTGATCTTCGAACTTCGGCCACAAAATTCCCGGCGTATCCAAAAGTTCAACATTCTTGTTCAGCTTGATCCACTGTTTGCCCTTTGTTACACCCGGTTTGTTGCCGGTCTTTGTGCAGGCTTTGCCCGCATAGCTGTTGATAAACGTGGACTTTCCTACATTCGGAATACCCACGATCATCGCTCTGATCGGGCGATTCTTAATGCCTCGTCTGCGGTCACGTTCAATCTTCTCTTTGCACGCCTCATTAACAACACCGGTAACAGCTTTCATACCGGCACCGGTACGTGCGTTGATCTGAAGTACAAAAAATCCTTTTGCCTTGAAATAGCTCTCCCAAAGCTTTGTGTACTTCGGATCGGCCATATCTGATTTATTCAGAAGGATCAGCCTTGCCTTCCCCTTCGCCAGATCATCAATATCAGGATTCTTGCTGGCCAGAGGCAGCCTTGCATCCACCAGTTCAATCACAATATCAATAAGCTTAATATCTTCCTGCATCATACGACGTGCTTTCGTCATATGTCCCGGATACCACTGTATATTCATAAATTCTCCTGTTCTTAACTGTTCAATTTCAATAATGTCCTGTGTTTAATGTACCAGACCAAGGCGTGACAGTGGTGAACGAATCAGCCATACCTTTCCGAGAATCTGATCCGAATCAATAGTTCCTATACTGTCTAATCGGCTGTCATCCCGGTTATTATTATAATCATCACATAAAACAAAATACTCATTGTCCCCAAGGGTCTCACCCTTCTCGGCGACACCGGCATTCTCTATGGCCGCATCATTAAATGTCAGTTCCAGTTCAGTGTCATCAATATACACCTTGCCGTCTTTGATCTGTACAGTCTCCCCCGGAAGACCGATAATTCTCCGCACATAGGTCGGACTGTTCTCGGATGCACCGATTCTGACAGCAACAACATCCATCCGCTTCGGTGAACCTATCTTATTAGAGAGCTTATTCAGCAATACAACATCTTCATTCTGCAGTGTCGGGTTCATCGACTGATCAATGATCACTGTCTTAATACCAAAACCACGCACCGCAAAAACACCAAGTGCAATAACTATCAGCAGCCCAAGAAGCCAGATACCGACATGGATCAATGTCTTCTTAATCTTCTCTGCACGCTTTTGCTTCTTTGATAATGGAACTTTTCTCATTTACCGCCCTCACTAAAGAAAATGGGACAAGTACATATGTATTTGTCCCAATTATCTTACTTCTGTGTTTACTGATTATTTAACCAATTCTTTAACTTTAGCTTTCTTACCAACTCTGTCTCTTAAGTAGAACAGTTTCGCACGTCTTACTTTACCATGTCTTGTAACTTCAATCTTCTCAACGATTGGGGAATGAAGCGGCCATGTCTTCTCAACGCCGATACCGTTAGAGCTCTTTCTAACTGTAAATGTCTCACGGTTGCTGCCGTTCTGTCTTTTAATAACAGTTCCTTCGAAAACCTGTGTTCTTTCTCTGTTGCCTTCTTTTACTTTAGCATATACTTTAACTGTATCGCCAACAGAAAATGGTGTAATATCAGATTTTAACTGAGCTTCTTCAATGCTTTTAATAATATCGTTCATAATGAACCTCCTTATAATATCCAGATGTTCTTAATGCATTCTCCTGCAGCAGAGGACCATCCATTTCTTACAATTACCGCCGGTGCCAAATATCACTCGTACATCAGCTAAAGAGCAACTGCAGTGATACGCTTACGCACCAGCGCATTACATTTTATCATAGGATTCACTGAAATGCAAGTCATTTTGACGATTTTCTTTGATTCCTTCAAAATTTTCACAATGTATCCTCAGGATTTTCCAACTCTGACAGATATTCTCTGTCCTTCTTCGTCAAAGCCTCCTGTACTTTCTCCTGTTCCAGCAGTTCCGGCCTTCTCTCAAAGGTCCGCTTCAAAGACTGCTGTCTGCGCCACTTCTCAATATTGCCATGATGCCCGGACAAAAGGACTTCCGGTACCTGCTTGTCATGCCAGATCTCCGGCCTTGTATACTGGGGATATTCCAGAAGACCATCCTGGAAAGAGTCATACTCCGCAGATTCACTGTTGTTGAGTACCCCCGGTACCAGTCGGGCAATGGTATCGATCATCACCATGGCCGGCAGTTCGCCACCGGTCAGAACATAATCGCCAATAGAAAGATGGTCTGTGACAATCTCATCCAGCACACGCTCATCAATGCCCTCATAATGACCGCAAAGAAAAATCAGAGATTCTTCCTTTGACAATTCTTCAGCAATTTCCTGGCTGAAAACTCTGCCCTGAGGCGTCATATAGATCACACGGGGCTTTTTATCCATCTTGCCGACGATATCCTGATAGCAGGCATAAATCGGCTCCGGCTGCATCACCATACCTGCGCCTCCGCCATAAGGATAATCATCCACATGTTTATGCTTATCCAGAGAATAATCACGGATATTCACTGTATGCAGGCCGATGGTTCCTTTTCTGACGGCACGGCCGATCACACTGTCCGAAAGTCCCTGCATAATCATATCCGGAAATAATGTCATTACATGAAAATCCATACTTCTCTCCTATCAGTCAACAAGTCCAGGCATGATATGAGCTGTTACCTGCTGCCTCTCAAGATCCACATCCAGGATGCATTCATCAATGACCGGCAGCAGTACTTCTTTGCCATTTGGGCATTTCACCGCATACACATCATTGGCCCCTGTCTGAATCACATCTGTCAGAATGCCAAAATCTTCACCTTCATCTGTCACAACCTTCAGTCCGATCAGATCGCAGATGAAATATTCATTCTCTTCCAACTTTACTGCCTGATCTCTGGTAACAAGAAGATCCTTGCCCTTATACTGCATCACTTCATCAATGGATGCTATCTCTTTGAACTTTAAAATGACCATCTGTTTGAAGAACTTGACACTTTCTATATGAAGCTCCTTAAATTCTCTGCCTGTATCGAGGATACAGGTCTTCAGCTTCTTAAAACGCTGTACATCATCTGTTGTAGGAAATACCTTGGCTTCTCCTCTCACACCGTGAGAAGACGAAATAACACCTACGCGCAAATATTTTTCCATCGTTTTCCTTCCTTTATATATAAAACCGGGAAATTCCCAAAAATTATTCCATGTGATATCTCAATTAAATCATCTATGACACAAAAAGCCGCCGCATATTCCGAAAGGCCAAAACCTTTCCAGAACAACCGCGACAGCTCCCAGTTTCTACTGCAATATTTCTACAATGACTTTCTTATCATCCTTAGACGCTGCAGATTTGACAACGGTACGGATTGCTTTCGCGATACGTCCCTGCTTGCCAATAACCTTTCCCATATCATCAGGAGCCACTTTAAGCTCTAAGACGATAGACTTGTCAGTTACAGTTTCTGTAACGACAACTTCTTCCGGGTGATCTACGAGTGAAGTAGCAATAACTTCTACTAATTCTTTCATTACAGATTCCCCCACTGTAAATCAATTATTTAATGATGCCAGCGTTCTTGAAAAGTCTGCTAACGATTTCTGTTGGCTGAGCGCCTGTAGATAACCATTTCTGAGCGAGCTCTTCGTTAACCTTTACATCACTTGGTTCAACGTTTGGATTGTAGTAACCGATCTCTTCGATGAATTTACCATCTCTTGGGGATCTGGAATCTGCTACGATGATTCTATAGAAAGGAGCCTTCTTCTGTCCCATTCTTCTTAATCTGATTTTAACTGCCATGTTCTTTCACCTCCTGAAAAAATTAATTATATACTAAAAGGAAATTTGAATTTTCCTCTTTTGCCTGCCTTAGGTAAGCTTCCACCAAACTGCTTCATCATCTTCTTCATCTGTTCAAGCATCTTGGCCAACTTGTTCACTTCACTGAGATCCACGCCTGCACCCTGTGCAATCCGCTTCTTGCGGCTCGGATTGATCAAATCCGGATTCGCACGTTCCTGCGGTGTCATGGAAAGAATAATTGCTTCAATCCGGCTGAACTGACTGTCATCAACCTCAACATTCTTCAGCTGACTGCCTACACCCGGAAGCATGGAAAGCATATCTGCAATGCCGCCCATATTCTTCACCTGATTCAGTGATTCCAACAGATCATCATAACCAAATGTCGCCTTCTTGATCTTCTGATTCAGCTCTCTGGCCTTATCCTCATCAATCTGGCTCTGAGCCTTGTCGATCAATGTCAGGATATCACCCATACCAAGGATTCTTGATGCCATACGATCCGGATAGAACTGCTCAAGATCAGAGAGTTTCTCACCCATACCAACATACAGAATCGGCTTGCCTGTCACTGCTCGGATGGATAATGCCGCACCGCCTCGGGTATCGCCGTCCATCTTCGTCAGAATCACACCATCCAGCTCAATCTGTTCATTAAAGGACTTCGCAACATTGACTGCGTCCTGACCTGTCATGGCATCCACAACAAATATTGTCTGGTCTACCTTGATAGCCTTCTGAATATTCGCCAACTCTTCCATCATGGTCTCATCCACATGAAGTCGACCAGCTGTATCGAGAATCACCACATTCAAATCATTGTTCTTCGCATGCTCAATGGCTGCCTTCGCAATATCAACGGGATTCTGATGATCTCCCATGGAGAAAACAGGTACACCCTGCTTCTCACCATTCACCTGCAGCTGTTTGATGGCTGCCGGTCTGTATACATCACAGGCTACCAGCAGAGGCTTGCGTCCCTTTGCTTTCAGCTTGCCTGCAATCTTCGCAGAAGTGGTCGTCTTACCTGCACCCTGTAGACCAGCCATCATAATGACTGTCAGTTCGTTGCTATTGTTCAGCTTAATCTCTGTAGTCTCACTGCCCATGAGAGCAACCATCTCTTCATTGACAATCTTAATGACCATCTGCCCGGGTGTCAGACTGTTCATCACATCCTGACCAACTGCCCGCTCTGTCACGGAGTTAATAAATTGCTTAACAACCTTAAAGTTAACATCCGCTTCAAGAAGCGCCATTTTAACTTCCTTCAGTGACGCTTTCACATCTGCTTCTGTTAAACGGCCTTTGCTTCTTAAGTTTTTAAATACATTCTGCAATTTGTCCGATAAACTTTCAAATGCCATAGCTTCGCCTCCGGTTCTACAATTCTTCTACGATTGTATTGGACAGCATCTCAATCCTGTTAATACATTCTATCATCCTCTGATGATCCTCCTGATGCTCAAGAATCTCGTTCGCATAATGATTGATCTCTGCGACGCGTTCCTTCGTATGAATAAATTTCGCAACAAGATGAAGCTTCGCTTCATATCCCTGAAGCTGTTTCCTGCAGCGTCTGACAATGTCATACACGCCCTGCCTGCTGATCTCACGGTCTTCCGCGATTTCACTCAGGGACAGATCATTCAAAACAAAATCCTCATAGATCAGCTTCTGATGTTCTGTCAACAGTTCTCCATAAAAATCATAAAGCAACGCTTCTTCAATAAATTTCTCCATAAAACAGCACCACCTGTAAAGTATTTTTACTTTACAGGTGGTATTGTATCGCAGATACCCTCTATTTGTCAACAGTTTTTTTGAAAATTAATGCAATTCTTCTATGATTAATCATCACTGTCGATTTTGTATCCGAATCCGCGGACGGTTTTGATATACTTCGGGTTGGCCGGGTCATCCTCAATCTTAGCACGGATATTGGAAATATGAACCATCATTGTCCGGTCATCATTTTCATAATATCTGCCATTGATGCATTCACACAACTGTGTTTTTGTAAAAACCCGTTTCGGAGAACGCATGAGTTTCGCAAGGATTTTCAATTCCGCTGATGTCAGAGAAAGCACATTGCCGTTTTTTCTCAACACAAAAGCCTCCGTATCCAACACCAGTTCCCCTACGCGCAATACCATCGTTTCTCCGGGTATTCTGCCGCCGCATCCAAGTTCATAGTAGCGCCTTAACATAGCCTGCACCTCTGCTATAACCTCCAGAGGATTGTACGGCTTTATCACACAGGCATCTGCCCCAAGATTCAATCCCAGAATACGATTGGCATCATTCTCTTTATCTGCGATCAATATGATCGGCAGATTACTGTTCAGGCGGATCACTCTGATCAATTCATATATGTTGAGGCTTTTCATCATCATATCGATCAGAATCAAATTCGTCTTCTGATGCCCGAAACAGACATTGAACATCTCCTCATTTTCTGCAATATCAACCGTAAACCCATTGCTGTTCAAATGCAGCATAAGCAATTCCTTTGTTTCTCTGTCATCCGTCACAAGTAATATATTATGCCCCATAATGTGTAGTTCCTTTCACAGTCCTATCCGACAAACAGCCTGCCCCTTCTGTTATTTCTTGCCATGAGATATCTCATATGCTGTTCCATCAGCAATTTGCTGATCATATCTGCCCAATGCATCATTCCATCGACTGTATGCCGTCTCCTGACGGTGGTCCGTCAGTGTATTTTTTCTGTGGAAGAAAGCGCCCAGCCAGTCACTGACCTGCACGGCGCCTGTATGATTCAAATGGTCGCCTTTATCACGGGTATCCTTCTTCCAGTCTATCTTCACCTGATCCGGCATCAGATTCAGATCATAATATTCCAGTCCATATTGATCAGCCAAGGCCTGTATGCCATTGTGTTTGGCATAATTCCAGTTCTTAATGCTCGGTGTGCTGACCAATATCAGCTCAACATTATTTTTCCTGCACAATTTGATCATCTGCTCAACATAATATTGGTTGATGGCCGAGATCTTTGCTTTCTGATCTGTCTGCTTCATATAGTCTTTCAAAGCCGCAGGTGCCACTTTGTTCTCATACCGGTAACCCTTGTAGTCATTGGTCCATGTATAGTTGACGGATCCAGCAAAATCATTGAGCGTCAGACTCTTCCAGCGATCATGATACCTGAAAATCTGAAAATACTTTTCCAGCTGGGACTTAAGAACCTTTTCATAGGCAGTCTTCCGATACAGGGCATTCGTTTCAAGAATGACATACTTCGGGGACTGCTTTTTCAGAGCCTTGGCCAGAAAACGCTCTGTATCATAAAGATGCTGGCCGCCGGTTCCGCAGACATAACCTGCATAGCCGTATTGACGCCAGATCTCCATCGGTGTGATCGAACTGTAGGTCTCGCTGTCTCCCACTACCAGATAATCCATCGTGTTGTCCGGTTCCCCAAGAATACCATTACTCTGTACCGCTTCCATTCCTGCCGATTTCTGATTATCCTTCGGCACAAACACCTTGGACAAAATCATCAGAATGACCATAAAGATCACACAGAACAGGATAAAACGCAAAGCTGTCTTTAAATATCTCTTCATCTGCTGTCCCTCCTAAAATCCTGCATAAATCGGATCAACCGGTGTATAATTCATACCATACGCACCAAATATAATACAGAATAAAATAAGTCCGTAGACAACAGCCCATCGAACAACAACCTTTTTCTCTGCCAGTTTCTGACGAATGCAGATTCCTCTTTCGTTGGCAATGCTGATCACCAACACAATCAATACCGAAACCGCCACAATCAGGAAATCATACTTGTCCATACCAAGATTCAGCAGCGTACCGTCTGTAAAGGATCTGAAGTTGAAATCTGTGAACATCTTTTTCAGCATGCGCATGGCAATCCTGAGACTGCCGGCTCTGAATATCAGCTCACCAATACATACAAGCAATGCGGTCCTTACGATTCTGAAACACTTATAGCCACCTTCTTCGCGGCGAATATGCAGCTTCTCAAGGAGCTTCTTGGTATAAGGTTCAACCGCATTGGCAGAAGCGATCAGTACAAAGTGATACATGCCGAAACAAATGTAATGCCATCCGGCACCATGCCATAATCCATTGAACAGCCAAACAACAAAAAGTGCAATAGAACCGGCAATCAATGGTCCGAAATGATTACCGATTTTCTTCCTTGCCTTTGATGTAAGACGTTTCATAGGCTTTGACATAGAAATCGGGTAGAAAATATAATCTCTGAACCATGTACCCAATGTAATGTGCCAGCGTGTCCAGAATTCCGAAATACTCTTTGAAAAAAACGGACGTTTAAAATTCTCCGGAAGAACGATACCAAAGAGTTCCGCACTTCCGATAACCACATCCATGGTTCCCGAAAATTCCATATAAAGCTGACAGGTATAAGCAATAGCAGCCACAACCATCATGCCGCCGTCATAATCCGCATAACCGGAATACAGTGTCTTGATCATAATGTTCAATCGGTCTGCAATGACCATTTTCTTCATGACACCATACAAAATACGTTCAGCACCAAAGACAAGATTCTGAACACTGCTTCTTCTGCCTTCCCATAAGCTTACCGCATCATCATTATATCTGCAGATCGGTCCCTCCATCATGGACGGAAAGAAAGCCATATAAAGTGCCAGCCGTCCGATATTCTTATCCGGCTTCAGTGTTTCCCTGTAAACATCCAGAATATAGGACATCGCCTGCATGGTGTAAAAAGAAATACCGATCGGCATCACCATTTTAGGGATCTTCCATGTCCAGTCAACCCCTGCCAATGCCAGCAACGAATTCAAATTCTGACCGAAAAAGGCCGTGTACTTCAGCACAAGCAGCGTTCCTATATGTATGCAAACAGCCAGGAAAATAACCCATCTCTGACGACGTATATATTCAGCTTTCACAGCCTTTCTTTCAGGGCGCTCTGTTTCGGCAAGAATCCGATTACGTTCTTCCTGAAGGCTTGACAGCCACAACCCAAAATGATGGATTGAAAATGTGGAAATAAGCAAAAACAAAATCAATTTGCCGCTGATACTCCAGAAGAACAGGTAACTTGCCAGAAGCAATACCACCGGACGCAGTTTCTTAGGAACAATATTATATAAAAATACAACTGCCGGAAGAAATACCAACAGATATAACGGTGCAACGTAGGACTTCATTCCTAGCCCTCTTCCTGAAGTCTTTCAACCATTGCCGCAATTGCATCCACTGAATTAAAATTGGATGGAATAATCTCAACTGTAGGAATTGTTACATCAAATTCATCTTCCAGTTCAGCCACCAATGATAAAACATCCAAAGATGTCAGAATATGGTCATCAATTAATGTCTGACATGTCTCATAATCTGCCTCCGGCTGGATATCCTCTAAAATCTCAATAATCTGTTCTTTCATCATTCATAATCTCCTTCCATAATGTATGCAGCATGCGCTGCATAATTTCAATCTGCTTGTCTATTCATGATAATTCGGTGTATTCAGTGGATCGGTGTCAATGCTGTCCCGCAGCACATGGATCTCCCCATCCTCTTTTCTCAAAAGAATCTTCGGAAGATCTCTGCTCAGAAACAACGCAATGCCTTCTGTTGTTGAATAGGCCCCTGTATTTTCAAAGACAATGACATCTCCCACCGTCAGATTTCTGACCGGCATCTGCTTCACCAGTATATCATTCACTGTGCACAGAGAACCAAATAGATTCCAGTCCATGGTTTCACCTTCCTGTTTCTCAGGCAGCACATGACAATACGGATGTTTCATTGCCATAGACTGTCCATAATATACCAGCTGATGAATACCGCCATCCACAATGGCATAATTCTGCTTCTTGTTCACCTTGGCATCCACAACAGAAGTCATATAGGTTCCGCAGGATGCAGCTATACTTCTGCCAAGTTCAAAGGTCAGTTTCACCTGACTGGTCATCTCACTCAGCATTTCCGAAAACTCTGCCAAAAATGAAACTTCATCAAAATCATCGCCCTGGAAATAGCATACAGGAAGTCCCGGTCCGAATTCAAGTTCTTTCACCCGGAAACCTTCCTCCGTCTCCAGTCTCTGAATAAAGGCATCCACATATGTCAGCTCCCGTCTGAGCTTTTTGACAGAAGTCTTCTGAGTTCCTGAAAAGAACTGGATTCCTTCCACTTCCACCCATTCATTCGAACGGCTCATGCGGATCGTCTGAATCAACACGTTCTCATCCATGCCGAACTGATTGCCGCTTGTCAATCTGAGCAGCAGTCTGATCTTCATCGTATATCGCTCGGCAAGCCCGGCCAGCAACAAATACTGTTCCATGGATTCCGCCGTAAAAATACCGATATCTACACCGTCCCTGAAAAGAGCCTCCATAACTGCCGGCGTCTTATATACACCGGATAAAACCACCTGGCGCATCGGGATCTGCAGACGACGGCAGATTGCCAATTCTCCTGGAGAACACACTTCAAAGCGTTCTACCTGTCCGCATAATTCCTTAATAATAAATGTATTCGCTTTCACTGCATAACACAATGAAACCTCCTCAGGCAGATGACTTTTCAGAAAAGCAACCCGCTTCTTCAATATCGCCATATCAAAAATATGCATCGGTGTCTGATAGGTCTGGGCCAATGCCATCATCTGTTCATCTGTCATCATGCTCTTGCCCCCTTTGCATGTTTCTCCATCAATGCTTTTCTGTCCGTCTTGCCATTCTTGGTAAGCGGCATCTGCTCCACCTTTCTCAAAGCCCCCGGCACCATGAACGGCGGCAAACTGCTGCTCATCCGGTGATGCAGTTCCTTTTTCTCGATTTCGCCCACATAAAAGCCATACAATTTCGACTTCTTCTCATCAAAAATACAGCAGGCTCTACTGATGCCCTCAATGTCCTCCATGGCGCGCTCAATCTCTTCAAGTTCGATCCGGTGTCCCATATACTTAATCTGATAATCCTTCCTGCCGCCAAAAAGGATTTCTCCATATTCATTATACCGCCCCAGATCTCCGGTTCTGTAAATCAGTTCCGGGTAACAATGATTCAGCGGATTCTGTACAAAATGCTCCGCTGTCTGCTCCGGCATCCGATAATAGCCAAGGGCCAGCGCTGTACCGCGCACACAGATCTCACCTGCCTTGTCCGGTTCTGTTATCTCATGATCCTGTTCATCCAGCAAAAAGACATGCTCATTCGGAAATGCCTTTCCGACAGGGACGCCCTCTGAATAATCACGGTTCCTGTCAATTCTGTGGTATGTACAGTTACATGTGATCTCCGTCGGACCATATAAATTAATAAAATCTGCTTCCGGCAGATGATCCATCCAGGCTTTCAGATGCTTCGGCGGCATCACTTCACCGCTGAACAATACTTTTCGAACTTTTGCAGGCACTTTATAATCCAATCCATGAAAAATACTGATCAGACAAAGCGCCGATACTGCCCAGATCATCACCGTCACTTCATGGTCACAGAGATAATCCAACAGCGGTGCCGGTTGTGAAAACAGCTGCTTCGGCACAATGACAAGGGTTGCACCTGTCTTCAGTGAAGAATAAATATCTTTCACAGAAACATCAAAATCAAAAGGTGCCTGATTAGCAATCCGATCTTCTGATGTAATGCCAAATAATTCCGTAAAAATATCAATAAAATCCAGAACACTCCGATGACTGACAACCACACCCTTAGGCTGCCCCGTAGAGCCTGAAGTAAAATTAGCATACAGCGGTGCTGTGTCTATGGCACGCTTTCTGCGCTCACTTAATAATGTCTGATTCTCATCGGTTTCCATCAGTTCTTCCATCCAAAGGATTCGATGCTCAGGCACAATCTGCAAAGCCATCTCCCGATGTTCCCTGTCCGTGACAATATACGCAGCCTGAAGAACTTGCTGTACCTGCTCTAACCTGCCGATTGGCAGCTCCGGATTCATCAACACATAAAAACAGCCGGCTTGAATAATCCCAAGAAAAGCAGCCAATGTATCGGCCCCCTTTTCTGCAAGAACAGCGACTGGCTGTTCCGATCTGCAGTATGCCGCAATCCCACTGCCGATCTTCCTGGAATACGCTAATAATTCTTTATATGTATAAGTACAGATACCATCCGTTACGGCCGATTTCTCCGGGAAGCGTTCCGCACTTTGCTCCAAATATTCTAAAACATTTCGCATTCTGCTCATTGCTGTAACTATCAGCTCCTTTCCTGCCCTTATATCCTATATAATAACACTTCAGCCAGCCTTAATGAATTCTAAAGATTTCTTGATGAAAGTCTGACATTTTTCTGAAGCTAAAAAGGCGTACAGCTTATAGACTGCACGCCCGTCTTTATCTTAATTTTCTTCTGCCGGTGTGAAGAGAGCGTCAACAAAGGCGTCTGTGTCGAATTTCTGGAGATCTTCGATTTTTTCGCCGATTCCGATATATTTCACCGGCACACCAAGTTCTGCCTGAATGGCAATGGCAATGCCGCCCTTTGCAGTACCGTCCAGTTTTGTCAGCACAATACCTGTAATATCTGCTGTTTCCTTAAACTGTTTTGCCTGAACAAGGGCATTCTGACCGGTTGTACCATCCAGCACGATCAGATTCTCACGATAAGCTTCCGGATATTCCCGTTCGATAATACGGTTGATTTTCTTCAGCTCTTCCATCAGATTCTTCTTATTATGAAGACGGCCTGCTGTATCGCACAGAAGAATGTCCGCTTTTCTGGCTTTTGCTGCCGCAATGGCATCATAAATAACCGATGCAGGATCAGAACCCTCCTGGCCGGCAATGATATCAACACCTGCTCTATGGGCCCATTCTGTCAGCTGTTCAATGGCCGCTGCTCTGAATGTATCTGCTGCAGCAAGAACAACTTTCTTGCCTGCCTTTTTGTACTGTCCCGCAAGTTTGCCGATGGTTGTTGTCTTGCCGACGCCATTGACACCGATGACCAGTACCACGGATGTCTGATGCTCAAACCGATAAGCTTCCTCATCGACACGCATCTGCTCTTTGATCGTATCTGCCAGCAGCTGCTTGCATGCCTGTGGTTCCTTGATATGCTGTTCCTTAACCTTCCGCTTCAATTCCTCAATAATATTCTCCGTTGTATGAATACCCAGATCTGCCATAACAAGCACTTCTTCCAATTCTTCATAAAAATCTTCATCAATATTGGAAAATCCGGAAAAGATCGCATCAAAGCCGGACATGATATTATTTCTTGTTTTTGTCAGGCCCTCCACAAGACGTGAAAAAAAGCCTTTCTTTTCTTCAGACATAAATTACCTCCTATTTTCCTAATTCATTTTCTATCAGATTCACGGATACAAGTGTTGAAACACCCTTCTCCTGCATGGTGATACCGTAAAGAATATCCGCTGTATTCATCGTTCCTCGTCTATGCGTAATAACAATAAACTGCGTATCCTTTGTCAGATTATGCAGATATTCTGCAAAACGCTTAACATTGGCATCATCCAGCGCCGCTTCGATCTCGTCCAGAAGGCAGAACGGTGAAGGTTTCAGACTTTGAATAGCAAAAAGCAATGCGATCGCTGTCAATGCTTTTTCACCGCCGGACAGCTGCATCATATTCTGCAGTTTCTTACCAGGTGGCTGCGCTGTAATAATAACACCTGTCTCCAGCAGATTTTCCGGATCCGCCAGTTCCAGCGTACCTTTTCCGCCGCCGAAAAGAAGTTTGAATATACGGTCAAATTCTTTCTGGATCTGCATGAACTTCTCCTTGAATTGCTTCTGCATGGAACTGTTCAGATCTTCAATAATGCCGGCAAGCTTCTCTTCCGCTTCCACCATATCATCATGCTGAGTCTTCATCGTCTCATAGCGCTCGGCCACTGCCTTATATTCTTCAATGGCATTGACATTGACATTGCCCAGGGCTTTGATCTGTCCTTTAACATCTGCTGTCATTTTTTTCAGTTTCGCCAACGGCAGTGCCTGCAGCGCATCATCTGATAATTCCCTGGCTGTCTGATAAGTCAGGCCATACTCTTCCCACATATAACTGCTGAGTTGGCTGCGGCTCTCTTCCAGCTTTTCTTTCTGACTGCCAAGTCTGAACTGTTCTTTGTCCAGCTGACTGATCGTCTCAGACAATTCTTCACGTTTTGCAAAAAATGTTTTATGCTCAGCTGCATATTTGCTGCGTTCATCTGTTTTCTGGCGAAGCACTGCCTGGCTTTTTGTCATTTCTTCTGTCAAAGCAGCAATCTGGGCCTCTGTTTCATCAATCTGTCTTCGTATTGCATCCTTCTCACTTCCGAAAACGGCCTTCTGGGCACGGTAATCTGCCAGTTTTTCCTGTAAATGTCGGATTTCGCTGCGGTTTTGATCCATACTCTTTCGAATGAAAGATTTCTTCTGTACCTGATTGGCATAATGAATCCGCATATCTGCTGTCTGACTGTTGAAATCCTTCTCCTGTTCGGAGATTTCTTCCAGTTTGGCCGTCAATGATGTCACCAGTTCCTCAGCATTCTTCTTCTTTGCCTCCAGTTCATCCATCTGAACCGTCAGCTGCTGCCTGAACTGCCTGATCTGTTCCTGCTGCGTTTTGATCTGGGCCGTCTCCCGATTAATATCCTGAATGGATTTTGCATGCTCACCACGGCTCTCATCAACCTGTTTCAGACGCAGACGCACCGTATTTTGATGGAGTGTAAGCCGGGATTCTTCAGCTGTATTTTTCTCCATGGCTGCTTTATTACTGTCTTTGTCTGACTGCAGCTGATTGATCTGCTGTTTCAGCGAGGCACCCTCTTTGCGAAGTGTCTCCACATGTTTCTGCAATTCTTCCATTTCACGATGCCTGCCAAGAAGGTTGCCTGTATTCTTATAGGCACCACCGGATAATGAACCGCCCGGATTTAAGGACTCGCCTTCCAAAGTCACAATTCTTAAAGAATAACGATATTTCTTGGCCAAAGCCAACGCATGATCAATATGATCCACAATAAACACCCGGCCAAGGAGGTAATCCGCCAGATGTCCGAACTGACTGTCCACACGGATCAGATCGCTGGCCAGACCAATAACGCCTTCCTCACCACAGATTCTGTCCACATTCTCTGCCCTGCGCCCCCTGATGCTCGTCAAAGGCAGGAAGGTTGCACGGCCAAAACGATTCTTCTTCAAAAACTGTATCATACTCTTTGCCGTCTGTTCATTATCCGTAACAATATTGGAAATACTGCCGCCAAGGGCTGTCTCTATGGCAATTTCATATTCTTTGCTGACATGGATAATATCCGCCACAACGCCAATGATACCTTTATAGTCACTCTTACGCTCCATGATCTTACGAATGCTGACACCGTAACCGTCATAGCGCTCCGTGATATTCTTCAGTGTCTGATAACGTGCTGACTCTTCATGGAAAGATTTCTCAGCCGCATTGAAAGCCTCTCTGCATTTCATCAGATCATCGGAAATTTTGGCAGCTCTCTTTTTGCAGGCGGACTGTTCTTCCTGCAGCCTCTCAAGCTCCAGTTCAATGCCCTGTGCTTCCTTCTTAAATGCCTCTACCAGCTCACCTTCTGAAGATTCTTCACTTTGAAGTGCGATCAGTTTCTGATTCAATTCAGACTGTCTGATCTGTGTCTGTTCCTGCATTGTCTCATAACGCTGCATACGTCCTTTAATATTCGCCGTCTCATTCAGAAATTCAATAATATCACTGTTCTGTGAATCAATCTGATCTCGCAATGATGTCATCGTACCGGACATACTGTTCAATGCTTCTTCAGAGCTGTTCTTATGCTGCTCCAGTTCCTGCAGTTCCTCTTCCAGGGCTTTCAGTTCTTTCTCACTTTCCTCGGAAAGTTTCTTCTTCTCTTCGATTCCCGCCTCTGTCTCAAGAATCAATGCATCAAACTGTTCTTCCTTGCTGCTGATGCCGTCTGTCTTAGAAACCAGTACATTTTTGCCGCCTTCAAGACGCTGTTTCTCTAAAGCCTGCTGATTGCAGACCTCCTGATCTTGTGAAATCTTCTGATCGTACTGCTCCATCAGCGCTTCCATCTGGGCATACGCACTTTTGATCTTCTCAAAATTCTCCTGGGAATCCTTCAGCTGTGTACTGACAATATTCATTTTCTCATCGATGGCAGCACTATCTTTTTTCAGTTGGTAAAAAGACAACAGGTACATATTGGCATCATATTGCTTCAGTGTATCTCTGTGCTTCAGATAAATTCTTGCAGTCTCGCTCTGTTTCTCAAGCGGTCCTACCTGTTTCTCAAGCTCGTACAAAATATCCCGCACTCTGCTGAGATTCTGCTGTTCTTCCGCCAGATTCTTCTCCGTCAGGGCTTTTCGACGTTTGTACTTGACAATCCCGGCTGCCTCATCAAATAATTCTCTTCGTTCTTCCGGTTTACCGCTGAGGATCTTGTCAATCTGACCCTGCCCGATAATCGAATAGCCTTCCTTACCGATACCTGTATCAAAGAACAGTTCCTGCACATCCTTCAATCTGCAGTTATGGCCATTGATCTTGTATTCACTTTCTCCTGAACGGTACACACGCCTTGATACCGTCACGATATCATATTCCACTGCCAGCTGATGGTCTGAATTATCCAGAGTGATCGCCACGTAGGCAAAACCCAGAGGTTTCCTGCTCTCAGTACCGGAAAAAATAACATCTTCCATCTTGGATCCTCTCAGCTGTTTGGCACTCTGCTCACCCAGTACCCAGCGAACTGCATCCGCTACATTACTCTTTCCGCTGCCGTTAGGCCCTACAATGCCCGTAATGCCTTTATGAAATTCAAAAACCATCTTGTTGGCAAAGGATTTAAAGCCCTGTACCTCAATACTTTTTAAAAACATACACTGTCCCCTAATGTTCCTGCTTGTTCTTTAATGCCAGGATTGCATGATAAGCAGCCTCCTGACCGGCTGCCTGCTTCGTTCTGCCGCTGCCTTTGCCAATCACTCTATCTCCCAGCTTCACCTGCATCACAAACATTCTGTTATGCTCAGGTCCTGTCATATCCACCACTTCATAGGTGATCGGATCTTTGTGGTCCTTCTGAAGGAGTTCCTGCAAAATTGTTTTGCTGTCCTGGAACATGGCTTTATGTTCAATATCATTCAAAACATGGGTCATAATAAAGC